>Ga0209092_10000360_pt1 | contig 43946 bp, 28 predicted proteins | sample FraStrMetagenome_FD_187446 | JGI IMG/M metagenome (GOLD analysis project Ga0209092, IMG submission 187446) | Marine eukaryotic phytoplankton communities from Arctic Ocean - Fram Strait ARC3M Metagenome (SPAdes) (version 2) | ecosystem: Environmental > Aquatic > Marine > Oceanic | place: Fram...
GAAATCAAACCAAAGCATTCGAACAAATCCGAAGTTTTATGTTACAATGGAAAGTAAGAATGCTCCATTCAAGTTTATCCCCAGCACTTATCAATCAATCATATGAAACTGAATTGAGAAGTCAAATAAGATACCGAATGCCTATATATATGTTCAGTGAAGATCAATGTAATGACCTCATGAAAATTGTGAATCCGGTTCTTCTCCATGCAAATTATGTCAACAAAAACTATCCCAGGTCACTAATGCAAGCAAATTCGCAATATGGAGGCCTGGGCATTACGCACTTATATGACATAATGGGTATTGAAAAAACTAAATTTTTATTGATGCACCTGCGACGGAAGGATACAACTGGTAAATTGTTCCAAATAGCTATGCAACAAACTCAATTGGAATGTGGAAGTGGGACATTATTTTATAATCTACCTTATGACAAGTATGGCAACCTTACAACCCCTACTTGGCATACCAACCTTTGGGAATATTATGATAGTCGAGCGATTGAAATGGATACAGTGCTGGATGTGGTATATGAAGTGCCAAGAGAAAATGACCAATTTATAATGGACGTGTTGGTGAAGAGTGATTTATTAACGCAGGAGGAATTGTCTGCAATCAATAAAGTGCGTCAATCCCTAAACATATTGACACTGACTGACATGGTTGACTTGAGAGGAAAACGATTGCTCAGAAATATTCGGGAGGGCAAAAAAGAAAGAAAAAGTAAATTTTCATTTACAAAACAAGAGCCAATTCAGAAGTGGAAAAAATGGTGGACCCAAAAAGCATGCCCTATATTGCAAAAAGCGGTCTTGCAAAATCCCTTGGGGAAGTGGAAGAGTCCAACACATCAAAAATGGGAATGGAGCTATGAAAGTGAAACTGATACATTGTTCCGAGGGCCTGATCGATACAAGAAACTTCGAAATGTGTACATCCACCACCAAGTGCAACAAGATCCAATTATAAAGAGCCAACCTAATATGTGGGCGGATATCCAATACGACCGCAACGGAAGACCGTATATAATAGCACTTTCAAATAAAAATGATATTGTCATGAGTAATGAGAGTCTGCCAAACAAAACAACCTATAGAGACCGATATGGAAAAATGTGGGGGGAAATACATCACTTAAAAACGAAAGAGAATTTGATCAATTGCATGAAGAATAGTAAAACGTTGATAGTAACAGATGGATCTAACTGGAATGATGAGGGCGCACAAGCTTGGGGGATAACTGATGAGGATGGGGAATTTTTGGTGAAAGGTAGAGGAAGAGTTGCATGCGCTAAGTCTGATGCAAGTTCACTAAGACCAGAACTCCATGCATTACTTGCTGCTACAACGTATGCGACGGCGTTAATGGAGGAGGAAGAGCATATCAATACAGTGAAGATACCTATATACACGGACAGCGCAAATGCGATCATTGACATGCAATCTAGCTTGTATCCTACAACCAAAAACGTGCTTGAAAACAATATTGATATGAAACTGGAACTGAAAAATGTCCTACGTGAATCTTCTATCCAATTCCAACTTCAGCATGTCAGAGCACACCAAGACCAAGTAAAACCTTATGAAGAGCTGACTCTACCTGAGCAATTAAACTGTGAAATAGATAAATATGCAGGGGAAGTATATCGAGAATGCAAAGATGAGCATAATGAATATGCCCCGTTCCTATGTGCCCAAATATGTTCCCTTCGCTTACCTTTCTCGCGACCAACGTCAAATATAAGTGAGCAAATCATATCCTTTTGTAATGGACATAAGTCGGAAAATCAACTGGCTACATATTGGAAGATAGAAAAAGGGTGGTTATGCAATATAGAATGGAAGGGTTTCAGAACTGCACTGCGAAGACATAAAGGAGAGAAGAATGGATCAATGAGCAAGCAAGTGCACAAACAATGGGCGACGATGATGATGATGCAAAGAAATGGCTTCAGTAATACAAGTGTATGTCCATTATGCACGAAGGAAGAGGAATCATGGAGTCATGTAATGAAATGCACATGCGAGCTTACAAAAATGAATAGACATGTCCAAATACAAGCTTTAAGGAAAACTCTTCGTACGAAACATACGCACCCAGTCCTCCAGCAACGAATAATTGCAGCAATCCAACAGTGGTGTAATGGATATGATGTGTACATGCCTAAACAGGACTCGGAGTATGAAGAAATAAATGCTGCTTTCAGGGATCAAAATAAATTGGGTTTTGGCAATATGTTTTGTGGTGTCATAAGTCATAAACTAGGAGATGTACAACAAAAATACTATGATACACTTCAAGTGGACAAAAAACGACTTACTCGACATGAATGGAATGTGTCGCTCATTCGGGCCCTGATAGTGTTTGCTGAACAAATGTGGAACCAGAGATGTGCATATGTGCATGATGAAAGTGTGCAATCGATGCAAATGCAAACTCGAGCAATGGCTTGGAAGATTAAGCATATGGTGTTGACTGCGCCATGGATGATTTTACATGAAGACAGACACCTTCTCAAGAGGAATAAGAATTTTTTCCAAAAAGGTTCAATAATAAATGTTCAAAGCTGGGTGAGACGAGTCCAACTAAGCATTGATATTGCTGTGAACCATGAACAAGCGACTAGACAGGATATTAGAAAGTGGTTGGAAGGAGAAAACTTAGGTCAGGCGAAAATCAGATATGTACACCCTCCAATGCAAAAGAAAAAATATAAGCAAACCAAAATGACTGCCATGATACAGCAACAGCACATGGGACTAGAAGAATCAAGAATACTAGACCTACATGATGATGATTCTATATCAATACCAATAAATCAAAGTATGGAGGAATATGAGGAAATGCAAGATGAAGAGGGAGGATGGAACATGGGCTTAAATGTGTTACTAGATTACCGACCTAATGCGGAAAATGGAGTGATGAGGGATGATCTAGACCTAAATCAAAAAGAAGGAGCCAGTGAAACTGTGCAAAATGTACTCGATAAGCCAACCAATCCAATAGTGCCAGGGCGTACGGGTAAACTACTAGGATCAATGAAGAACTGGTTTTCTAAAAAGATTGGTATCAAAAAGCAACATGTGGAATCTACCCAACAGATGGAAGAAGAAATTGTTTTTCTTGAACAAACATGTGAACCAGAGTGGGAGGATCTGAAAAACGAGAAGAGGCACAATATACAGGAAAAAGATGTGGTAGAAGAGACTTCCCTGGATATGTCCTCTCATGGATATGCGACAAGTATTGAATATGAAAAAATTCATACTAGTTCTGATGATTCGATGATGGATGACACCAATTCCAGAGAATCGATGAGCTTATCTAAATATATTCTTCATCAGAAATATCAGGGGAACAATAAACCTGAGGAAAACCTGCCGTATTGTAAATATATGGAAAGACCATGGAGAAACAGCACAATGCATAGAGCATATATGCAAAAGGAGTACGAGATGAATGTGAGCCGAAGCTGTACCTCCGAAAGTGATGATGCACTATCCTTGACAAAACCGACGAAACGGTCATTAGCAGTCCGAAACATCCTAGCGCAAGGATCTATTTCATCATCAAATGATGAATCATCATCACCAAGTCTAGTATTTCACCTTGAAGAAATCGATGAAATGACATCATGTGTCCATTCAACAAGATCAGAACATGAAGCATATTCTCCAAGAACTAATGGAGATTCAAAATTGGGAGTGATGCGGAATGATGATGAAAAGAAAAGAAGGCAAAAACGAGACACGCAACAAGAGAATATCAAAACTGTTAGAGAATGCAGTGATAACTCAGAAGTCAATCAAGCGAATTCTCTACAGTTTGGACAGGTATGGAACGAACTTGTGGAAACCCCAATGGTACGGGGAAATATGGAAGGTCGATCCTTATGCACGCCTGGTAACCTGAAAGTGGACAATGAACAAAGTGAGAAACGAAAAATTATTATCGAAAACTTGCAAATATTGAAGGACAATACTCTTCTTGAGACAAATGCAACAGATGCAAACAAAAAGAAAACCAATAATTCGAAGCCTCGTGGAAATGGTCCAAATATGAAGGATGCACTGACGTTGGATTTTGAAGAAAATTATGATTGTGAAACGGGACTCGAAGACGGGATTGGATGCAACGTTTTAAATTCGCAGAATGGTAACCTGGATGTACACCCTAGCACGTACCCTAACGGGTGCCCTAAAAACTATTTTATTATGTTAAATAAAACTAACACACAGTCCTAAGTAATGGGCTAGTGTATATTTAGAACCTCTACTTGTATGTTCTAAGTATTTACACTTAAAATAAAACTTTTTTGCATTGCAGGACGGGCACTGATTGTGTCAGAACAAGTCTATATGCTACAGGACTCCCAGATAAATACTGGTGTTTGCTCTTCTAGTACACAGCAACTACATCAGCAGGAGAAGGTGCATACATCAAGAATCAATCACGCCGTACGAAAAATGGAATGTAAATAAACCCTCGTACAATAAACTTCATATTTTTGGATCGATGATTTATGTGCATACACATCAAACAAAGGACTTGTCCCCCAAAGCGATAACAAAGCATATCATCGAATGTGCCCACCATGCCAAAATTGATCCATATCAGATAGGCGACACAGATGATTCTCCAGGATCCAATATGATACAAAAATGTTCAGATTTCACTTCCATTCGACTCCCAAATTCTACACTCACCTTGTTGCATATCCCATCGCCCTTTTCATACAACAATCTCTTTTTGTATAAAGTTGAACTACCGCCTAAAGGTCCATTAGGCCTCGTATTGGAAAATGATGCTGTTTTTGTTCTTCCTATCATTAATGCAATGGCGTCAGATGGTCCATTTAAGGTTGGATGTAAGAAGGTACTTCAACATAACTCGTGGTTGGTTGGTATACATCATGAAGAGCCTATAACGTTAGAAAGATTTCTGGAATATGTGGTTTATCTACGTGCGAATAATATTTTTGAAATGCAGGTGACACTTACCTGACGTATTGATAAATCTGCCACTAACTATCAGCTGTATCGATCGTATTTCGATAATTTTAGACCAGTTACAGCTAAAGCTAACGTAATTATCCCAGAAACAAGATATGCGTGTCAGACTCCACATAAACCGGTCACTCCTAAATCATGGACTGACGTAATCCGTGGAGATTTTAAAGATATCTGGTATAAGGCTGTTTTAGAAAGATACGATAAGAATAATAATGTGGGACTCCTTTCCATCCCAGTCCCAACCGATGAATAAATAAATAACACAAAGATTAAATAATTATAATATAACTATCTGCCCACAACGTACTTTTTCAGGTCGCCCAAATATTTTAGGGGCGACCCGCGGAATATATTTTCGTATACACCCGATGAACTACCACCCAATACCATAGTTCTACGAGCAGTATCCGCGTTTAAGATAAAGAAAACGTTAATATATATGATTTTTATTTTTGTATGTGTGCTGATGGGTCCAAACAGGTCAAAGGTCTACATTTCCACAAAAGTCACAGTCCCACGCCGGCAATATGGGCCATCCTTACATGTACGTGCATTGCTGCAGCCTTTTCTTGAATTGCATACACTATTGGCATCGATAATGCGTTTCAGAATACACCTAGGTATCCAACTAAGAATATGCATCCAATCTTCATCACCTATTCCCCATTATACCTCCATTGATTCAAGAGTAGGTTTCCCAACTACAAATTTAAAACAAATACTAAATATGTTTTACAATGTTTTATGAATATGCAGGGTCTCAGGACAGCAGGAAGAGATTTCCACACACTACTGAAAGTAATATTGGCGGAATTAAATATACATCCTATATCAGTTGACAACGGTGTTTTTGTTTTCTTAAATAAACAATCCTTGATTTTATTAGCGATATCTGCAGACGATATTCTTATCTTCACGAAATACGAGGATTTTTTCAACAAAATCAAAACAAAATTAAATGCAGCATTTGGGGTAACATCTCAACAAGGTTCTATTATTCATTATTTAAATTACCAAATAATTCAATCTACAAGAGCAATCAGTATTGACCAATCGATGTTCATACTAGATATCATTAATCATTACATCCCAGCCAACACCAAATGCCCAAAAATTGACACAGCATTGAGAACCGATCGACAATTCGACAAAGAAATCCTTGAATCCATCCCAGTCTCTCCATCAGAATTAAAATAATTGAGCCAATAATACAAAGGCGACTACCGCACAATTTTTGGACAATTGACCTGTCCAACGCAATCAACAGGTTAGGGTTTTTTCAGGCGGCCCCAAATAGACTCGCATTTGAATCTATTTTTAGGGTGATACAATATCTTCGCAAACATCCTCACGTACCTTTAGTCTATCCACACCAACCTTTTACATCTTCAACAACACTCCAGGTTCACTCTAGCTCTGGCAAATTCGTCGACTCTCTCAGGATTCCCCACTGTCTCTGCGGACATGATATGGATACATCCTTTGCCCCTTTTAAGAATTCCGTCACTCCGTGGGAAGACATGCAGAAACTCTCAATAGGGTCGCAGTGGACTGGCGAACTATGAAGCAGACCTCTTGCGCTACTTCAGCTACGGATGCCGAAACCCGTCAATACTATGACGCGGCCAAGCGAACGCTCTTTCTCCGACAAATTGGGCTCACCATGCCTAAAGCCTCTCCTCCAGTACTACCATCATTCGCTTTAAACTATGAACTACCTAGTCCTATCTTTGAAGATAACAAAGGAACAAGAGACATGTTAGCGGCAGGTAAAGTAACCTCGAATCTTAAACATGTCGATATTCCTTTGACGTACCTCCATTCCCTCCACGAATCATCTACGATTACCACATCAAGAGCAGGGACGTCTACCATGGTGGCAAACTTTCTAACCAAACAAGAAACAGGCCCGCAACATATGAAATCAACGAAATGGATCACCGGACGGCAATATTATCCACCGCGAAATCCAGATCATTACAAATTGTTAGCAAAATCACATTAAAATACAATCATTAGATAAAATACGAAGAATAAAATAAACCCATATTTTACCCTTTCAACCATTATCTTATCAGATTGTTTGATTTTTGCTGAACTATCCGTTCATCACCTAGTCTCTTCCTGAAAAAGTACGTGGAAAGATCAATTTGTAATGAAATAGTCGACTACCTTGTTGGAATAATTTGGATTTTGTGTCATTGTTGGGCCATGTACAAATATTTTCTACCGAGATTACAAGACTCGAAATAAGCTCTTGTATTGTGCCTCATCGTACTTATTTTTCATTGCTGCATCCCACAAATATTCTTTTTGATATCCCATCGCATTTTTCTTTCGTCCTCATGACTCTCCACTGTAAACTTTCAATTTTGAACTAATGATTTGAGAGTAAAAAACGTACTTGTAAGCATAATTAATATACAGCTTGCTCTGCCCACTTCATTGTGGACCACTACTACGAGAAAAAATGATCTCAAACATTATTTGCGAGCTCACATTTTTCAAATTTCGATTTCAATCGCTAACCAAATTGCTACAACTCCAAACTACTAAGTAAGAACATGTTAGATACTCAATTTGACTGCTACCAAGTTCTCAATCTTCCAAGAGAGGCTCCTTGCAGTGAAATAAAAAAGGCGTAAGTTTAAATGAAAAGAATAATTGTCACGTGACAATTGATCCATATTTTCATATTTAAAATAAATAGGTATCGAAAATTAGCTATCAAGTGGCATCCAGATAAAAATTTGGAAAGGAAAACAGAAGCTGAAAAAAGATTTCGTCAACTTGCGGAGGCATATGGCATTTTAATTGATCCTGATAAGCGCAAGCTTTATGATGAGGTGAGACTATCTTAAAGTTGTGAATTTTCGAACTCCGACTATTTGCTGATCATATATGTTTAACTTAAGGGAGGCTTCGATGCTCTAGCAGAATGGGAAGAAAATGGTCACGATAACAAAGAAAAGGAGGACGGAGAAAGCAAAAATTCAAAAGCAAAAGATGTCTTTCAGTCGTTTTTTGGGTCAAATAATCCTTTTGAAAATTTTGGCTTTGGTGAAAAAGCAATTTTTAGTAGCCGCTTGAAAAAATCTCCACCCATGAAATCGAAGCCAATCCTTTGTGATTTACCATGCTCTTTGGAAGAGCTGTTCCATGGATGTATAAAGACCATTAAAGTTACAAGAAAGCGTATTCTGAAAAAGGAAGAAGACGAAAATAAGAAATCCAATGCTGTGTATTATGACGAGAGCATAATATTAAAGGTTCATGTAGTTCCTGGTTCAAAAGAGGGGAAAAGAAGACTTTTTCCATGCGAAGGAGATGAAAAAGAATCTCATACACCGGGAGATTTGGTTATTCGAATAAAGAAAATCAAACATAAGCTCTATTCAATCAGGGAAGACAATCTCGTTTATGATACCTGTATAAACTTAGTAGATGCTTTAGTTGGATGTTCAATCGAAGTACCTTTGTTGGATGGAAACTCAGTTAAAGTGCATCTATCAGATATTGTGTATCATGGTTATGAAAAGGTGATCGAAAGAGAAGGAATGTCAAAAAGTGAATGTTCCATTGAACGAGGTGATATGATAGTGCGCTTCAAAATTAAGTTTCCAAAATATTTAGATGAAAACACAAAAAAGGCGGTAAACCAACTTTTAAGATAATTTTGTTATAAGCTTCTATTGTATGATTCATTCTTTTGAAAATACTTTGCGCATCCCGATTATTTTGGGCACAGTTCATTCCTAAAACACTTGCTTCTTGTTCTTTTGTAAACGAGTTATTATTATTACTATGAATAGAAAAACTGCGAGAAAATCGTCTTATTGGCAAAGCCCTTCTAATTTATCATCTTCGTCGGTAGCGATGTCTTCTATGATCGGAAGCCATTCGAAAAACTCACATCAAAATCCTAAAACCTACGATCAAAATGAATCTGAACAAATTGGCTTAGTAGAAGCTCCGTTAGATCAAGCTATGAAATGTTTGTCATACTTTCAAGAAGGACATAAAGTAGCATTTGCATGCTATGATGAAGACTCTAATGATATTATCATAGAAGAGACTTGTTCGCATGACATGAAAGATACAGAGGTGACAATCGAGAGTTTCTTGGCAGCATCTAGCCCCAATCTTATTTTAGTTAGTGGCAAAGTTGCTTCCAACCCGTCATTGCTAAAAATGTTGACTGCAACACCAATTCCAGATTCTACACCCGAGAACGAGAATAATACAACTTTGAGTGCAAAAAACTATCTACCAGGAGGCAATCAACCCGAAACAAGTAATGATAGCCAGGCCGAATTTCAAAGACCTATACCAGGACAGAGAATCCAAAAAACAATTCCGTATCGACTTCTGAAATCGGGTGCTTATGATTTACGAAATTGTCGCTCGATTATCCTCAACAAACTTAGAGTTCTCACTCTACTCAAGCATCGAAATGGAAGTAATCAAACTCATGGAACACGAGGGATGAATCATAATTCCTGGAATCTTCGTCAGGATTCTATACGCTCTTTCCATAATACGAGCCATGGATACAATCATTACGAGGCTTCCAGCTATAATTCAGTTGCATCTGTTGTAAACTTCGATTCTCCATCATTGCTTCGTGCACTTGGTTCTCTTTTGTCATTTCTGCAATCTACTATTTTTCGTCTTGAAGAAGGCTCAACTATAACGATCAACACAATAAAGTATGCACACTCTGATTCTTTCATGAAAATTGATTCTTCCACTTTACGGTCACTTCATATATTTAATACAGAGTACCACCCACTACGATCACTTCATGCTAGTAATGAAAAAGCCAAAGAAGGATTTAGTTTATTTACATTCCTTGATAAGACAAATTCTAAAATGGGACGTTCATGTCTTCGGAAGTGGATGATGAAACCTCTCTTATCTATTCGGAAAATAAATGAGCGAATGGATGGAGTCGAATTGATGTTACACCCAGATTGCGCTCAAAGTGTTGGTAAATTGGTATATTCTTTGAAAAAGCTAGGTGCCGTCGACAAGATCTTAACAAAGTTAAAAAAATGTCATTCATCGCCACTGGATTTTTTGGTCTTGATTAAAACTCTTAGTGGAGCTATGGATATATGTTCATTACTCGCGGGAGATTTATGGCAAATTGCCTCCTCATTGTATCCAAAAGATGATTTTGATGATGATATGGAAATGGGTTCAGAATCGAACGAGTCTGACTCATTATCCAATCGAGCACAACATTATTTGAAAAAAGTCTTAGAACACTGTCACATCCCTGTTTTGAGGTCGATGCACGATCATATCGTCTCGATAGTTGACGAAGAAATCACCGCCGATACTAAAGATGCAGTTTGCATTCAATATGGATTCAATGAGGAGTTAGATAATGCTAAAGAAGCATTTGAAAGATTAGATGGTTAGTGTTTGCATTGAATCCAGATATGATTCTATTAAAAGCTCACATTTTTTGTTATTTCTTGTCAAGAAACTTTGTCCACAGTTGGCGCTCAAGTACTTAATAAATACCCACAGTTAAGGCAATTGAAGGTTATATACCTGCCACAAGTAAGTACGAAGATGATGTATTCTTCAAAATATGGAGGAAATGTCTATTGCTTATTTTTTGAAATATTTCTGTCTAGGTTGGATTTCTGACTTCGCTAGATAAAAGGCATCATTCTCATGATATCTCTACGAACGAATTTCAAGACCTTCCACCGACATTTAGCTTTGTCTTCATACAAGATAACGATGCTTTCTTCAAAAACTCCGAAATGCGACAACTTGACGAAGAAATCGGAGATCTGGATGCCTTCATCAAGGATACTGAAGCGATGATTGTAAGTGAATTGGAAGAGAGTATTTTGGATTGTGAATCAGAGCTTAGAGAAACATTTGAATCACTAGCAGAATTAGATTGTATATTATCACTTGCAACATGTGCCGCAGAATCAAACTTTGTTAGGCCCATGATAATTGAGCACGATATCTTCATTCACATAGAAAATGGAAGACATCCTCTCCAAGAACTGGTCCTTGAAGATGAATTCATACCCAATAATATTGATATTGATAAGAATAATCGGATCAATATTGTTACTGGTCCGAATTTCAGTGGAAAAAGCTGTTACATTCGCCAAGTAGGCTTATTAGTGTATATGGCTCAAATTGGTTCATTTCTACCCTGTGAAAAAGCCAAACTATCCGTTGTAAAACAAATAATGGCGAGGATTAGCAGCGCAGAAACATGTTCAATTCCTCAAAGTACATTCCAAATTGATCTGACTGAAATGGCCACCATTCTTCGGAAATCATCTCCATCCTCTTTGGTTCTAATTGATGAATTTGGTAAAGGTTAGTTTACTTATATTTTTCTCAAATTTCTTTTCGCCATGATATATTTATTCATATGCAAAACGATCCATCCTAAACAGGTACTGCTCCTGCTTCAGGAATAGCTGTGCTTACATCCGCCTTGAAACATTTAAATAAGATCAATTGTAAGGTTGTATGCACGACTCATTTTCTTGAAATTTTTTCACTTGGCCTTTTCAAAGATGATATGGACGGTATAAAAGTTTTGAGAATGGCTGTCCACATACCAAGTTCAGTCGACGACGATGGAGATCCGATACCATTATTCAAATTAGAGGATGGGGTTGCAGAATCATCGGCAGGTTTAGCTTGCGCAAAAATGGCTGGAGTTAACCGAAACGTGGTAGAAAGAGCACAAGAAATTCTTACCGCTTTGAAAACAGGCCATCCTGTTGAACCAATTTCATCTAAAATTAATTTGAATTCCATTTCTCAGTCGAATGTTCAACGAGCATTGTCATTTTTCTTATCTGTTGATTCATGGAATAAAATCAGCGAAGATGAAATAGCGCGTTTTAAGGAGAATATATTCAACATGTAGATAAAAGTAGAAGCGATAAAAGAATATATGACTGGCTGCACAATAAAAACCTTTTTTTTCTAAGTTAAACTAACAATATTAACTCAATAAGGAAGTTGACTGTAATGTGAGATACCTTCTAATTTAGTTTAACGTTCATGACATTCTGTGCAACATTCGCATTCAACTTCCGGATTTACTCCTCTGCAGTCAACACTCATAAGCTTTAAACTTTCGATGTCACAAATTTCGTTTGACACTATTCCTTTCAATTCGTTACCACCGAGAGTGAGTTCCTCTGATGCATTCAAGATAGTTCATAAGAAGATGAGATTACTTTTTCTTCAAATACGATACTTTCAAATGATGTTTCTTTACTTACTAAGCAAAGATAGGAATCTCAAGTCAGATGGTATAAAACCCGTCAAATTGTTATCGTTCAATTTCAAAACATCTAGTAGAGCATTTTTTTATGGGATAAATTATCACAGAAATCTCATAGTATTAGTTCTAGTTTCCTCCATTTTATCCTCAAATAAAGTCGTGATCACATAACTTACGCAAAGATTTCAGTGCACCAAAATTTGATGGAATTTCTCCTGTAAGATTGTTATTGCTCAAATCGAGGATTTCTGTCATAATTATGGACACGATGTCATGTAAATATCTTCATCTCAAATCAAAGAAAACAAAAACGCATAATGATTTGAAAATGACGTACCGAGTTTATCCAATGCATCGATCTCATCAGGCAATGGGCCTTGAATGAGATTGTTATCTAATCGCATTTTTTCTAAAGTAAAAGAGTTCAGTTGAATTGTTAGAAGGTACATCAAAGACACGAAGAAAACATTTTGTCACTTACTAAGATTCAGAAAAGAGCCCATATTTGCAGGAATTGTTCCCTCCAAATAATTATTTTGACAATAAAATATCTCTTCAGAGTTTGCCGCATGAATATGATGTATTAATTATCGTCTAACCAAATTGCACTCAAAATAATCATGCATATAAACTCACCTAAGGCTGAGGTTTTTCTATTTATTTGAAAAGGTATGGATCCTGTAAGTTTATTCTGATCGAGATACAAAATTTCTTGTTTCGAGAATTTTTATAGATTAGTTTTCAAAAGTGTAAGGAAAGAATTCACTTGAACTCCTAGTTTACTTACTCAAAGTTCTCAAATCAATAAAACCATCAGGAATTGACCCTTCTAATTGATTCTTGAAAAGATGAGCTTCTTTCAGATTTGTTAGCATAGAAATCTCAAATGGAATTGTTCCAATTATTTCATTATTCGCCAAGAACAGATATTCTAGAAAAAAACAATGATGAACTGATGAGGTCAACAATTTCGGATCGAATTTCGTTCCATGTATACTATTGCTTATGAAGATCTTACCCAATTTTGATAGGTTTCCTACCTCAAAAGGTACCGTTCCGCTTAATCTGTTCACAGATAAGCTTAATTCGACTGCAATACGCGATATGATAAGAATCGACATCTTTGATTGATTCAAATTACTTTGTTTCGCTTACCTAAATCAGACAATTGTCCAATAGAATGTGGAATGCTTCCCACAAAGTTATTTCTGTCAAGCAAAATGCTGACTAAATAACGTGAGACAAAATTAATGAGAAAAATGATTGCGTTTTTTGTTAATTAGCTTACCTAAACTTTTAGACTCAAGGATAAAATCTGGTAGTTCGCCCGAGAAACTATTATCAAAAATAGAGAGGACCTCTTGGAAAAAATTAAAAGAAATAGACATCACCATTAGAAACGTTGAGGTAAACAAAAAATGAACTAGCAATCTTTCATGTGATTTCTTACTTAAACTTTCAGCGCTTTTAGAAAGGCTTGAGAATGTGCCTTGGAACATATTTTGATCAAGATATACATTTTCTGTAAAAACACAAAATGTTATACATGAAAATGTTACAAAAATTTTCTTGATCAGAGAAACACTATTTTTCAAAGCCTTACCAAGCATTTCTAAGTTACTGATTGTTTCAGGAATAAGTCCGGATAGTCTGTTATTTCTTAGAGACAACGTTTCTAAAATTGTACAGTGTTTTAGACAAATGTTTTCACCATATATAGTGCCGAAAGAAGTTAAGTCATTTGACTTACTCAAATAAGAAAGATCGCCAATAGAAGTATGTATTAATCCTGTTAAGTCATTATCTCCAATGTCAAGAATTTCTTATGGATGAAAAAATAGGAATGTAAGGAGGAATATGATCATAGTTTATATCTAGTTTGAAATGTAAGTATTGAATCTCACCAAGATTGCCCATTTGGAAAATTTCGCCACGAAGTTCACCTCGGAGATGATTCTGCTCCAAATGCAATGCGTCTGCAAAAGAAGTTGAACACTATATTAGACTCTACATCGATTACATTACTAAGTGAATAAGTAAAGAGCGCGAACTGAAGCTTACACAAATTTTCCAAGGAAGAAATACCTCTCGGAATCGTACCAGTCAACTCATTCCTGGCTAAATCTAAAATTTCTTGGGTTGGAGTGTATTATATTCTCTTTAATGTAAGAAAGTTTATTTGTGATAAAAAGAAAAGAATCACAAATTTATTTTCTAACAACTTTACCTAGGTTCGATAGTTTCAAAATCTCGCTGGGTATCTTTCCTTCTAATTTATTCTCGAATAAATGCAGGGATGATACCTTGTCGTACCCATTCACATTAATACAATCAATATTATCCCATTCACATATATGTGCAGAAGTGAGCCAATGTGCATTATACGGCCAAGAGTCGCCTTTCGTAGAAAAAAATAAGACAGTGAGGATGTATCGTTCCTCTAATTCTGGATCATCTGGATCTACCTTACGTCGATCAAAATCAGCAAGCCATTCTATTGAGTTATATTGAGTCGAGTCCAAATTTTGTAGGGTGAAATTACTGGATATATGGCTTATTTGAGAAAAGATTGCCTCAAAGCGGTAGGACTTTTCTTTCTTGGTTTTACTTGTGTATCGCTCAATCGCAGATTTTGCCAGAGCCATAATTGCGACTATTGCAGCAAAGAGAATTAATCTCTTGCGGGAAAATAGATCTGTATTATTTAATGTTGGCACTGCATTTAAGTCTGTTATCATTTGATCATGAAATATGATACTCTTTTCATCGGACAGTTCGTTCTCATTGCTGTCTTCATTCCAACTCACAATCATCTCGATATTTTCAGTCTCCTCTTCCACATTCTCGCTTGCTTCCTCAAGTTCAAATATTTTTTTATGATCTTGATCTTCGGAGGATGTCGTCGAATCGTCCGAATCATTGCTGAAATAACTGAAATCGACTTTCCAAATTTTCACCATTGCCACTTTCTGTGTTACAAAAAGAAAAAGACTGCTTTATGGTCATTTCACTCTACGACTTTTATGCAATGTTACTGAGCTAAATCGGCTGTGGGCCCTCTGACCAGGGCGGGCACAATGCCCCTTCCATGAAATGGTTATATTACTGAATACCCATAAAATTCAGTTTTTTTAAGGTATGATTCTACATAAAATGACCATGTTGATGGATGAATCACTTGGTATCTTTCGCTAGTAGTATTCAAAAATAACCAGATTTGAAGAGAAATTTTGCCTAATAGGCTGAAACTGTGTTTTAAACACTTTTTTGCTCCACATTCATGGAAGGTAAGCAACAACCATCTCGTCAATCTCGCCGAAATCTGGGAATCCCTCCAATCAACTATGCTACCTCTCTTCAGTGGTGTAATTATTCCCTGCTTGCAAACTAGTTATTAGCACTTAAAAAATAAATTCTATTATTATTATTATTATTATCAACAATGCTACCTCTCTAAATGGAATATTTTGTATTAAAAACCAGTTTTATAACAAAAATATATTTTACAGCATGAAGCACCAAAACAAATTATATTTTACGTACCAAAATCAAAGTTGTTCTACCAATATCAATTTTGAAGTAATGAAAACAAATTTTGGCACCAACATTTATTTCTAAAATATAAGTAATGTCAAGACATAACGTCCATCATGGAGGCGTATGCAACATGCAGTTTATGATCCAGCTAAAGTAATTGCAATTGCAAATATTTCTTATTTTAAGTGTAAATACATAGAACATACTAGTAGAGGTTCTACGCACACACTAGCCCTTTACTTAGGACTGGATTTTTTTTATTTAAGCAAACAAAATAATTAATAGGGCACACAACAGGGTACGTGTTAGGGCACTCATCCCGATTCTTACTCGTATTCATTTTTTCCGTGACATCACATTTCATTTTTCCAATATTCACTTCATTTTCATAGCCTAACGTCATTCCGTGTTGAAGATCTTTCTCTGTCATACTTACACTGAGCTCCGAAAATTTGAATTTATTTTGATTGTGTCGATGGCGAATTAAATCGATATTTTCATTCCCACTTTTCTTATTTCGTATCCGTATTGGCGGCAAACTCTTTGTAAGTCTTTCCTCGCCTTCCATTTTTTTCCATTGAGAGAAGTGTTTCAATTTTTCTTTGGTTCGCCGGATCCTATTTCGTTTTGTTTGATGGCTTATTTGATTCTGCTTGTTGGTTTGAATTACATTCATTGGTAACGAATGATGCTCATGTCCATCCCCCCAACTTCGATCTCGGTTCTGCTCTTTCATTTTCTTTCGCTCGTTGTCAAGTGTTTGCTTTGTTGGATTCATTGCTTGATTCTGAATGCTTCTCTCCCGTACGTGATTAAACGAGTCCGTACGGTGTATCGATTGCTTTGGTTGCGCATCGGGATAGTTGCACACCAGATGATGGCCTTGAAGTTGAATTTGTTGATACTGCTGTGCTTGGTATTGCTCTGTCTCTCCTTCATGTTCAATTTCTTCCACTAACACATAATCTTCACTTGCTTCTGTTACGTCACTACAGATACTCCCGAACAAAGAATCCAGCTCCAGCAATTCTCGTACCTTCTCTGATCTTGTGTCCTTTCCGCATGTGGCCCCTGCTCTCTTTTTCGGATGGCTTTCCTTACTGTCGTCGCTTGCCACTTCCCATCTCGCATGTCTCGTATTACCTTTTCCACATATTGCTTCATTCCAACGGTCAAGGCATTCAGAATCACCAATATACAGAATTTTCGCAAGCGTGGATGATTTTTTTTGGAAGGTTCTCATGTATTGGCTCAAGCTCATATTCGAATGCTGGTCTTCGCCAACAGAGTCACCAATGTCATTACATCTGATATCTTTGAAAGAAACGCTATCCAGAGTTCCAGTAGTCTCACATATTTCTCCTTGAGACGGTACTTGAATCGCATTATCACTCGCTTCTATTCCCTTTCTTACACAAGAACTATCATTCCATTGTTGCTCCATTGTTTCCGCTTCTTCTTTCTTTAGATTTTTCCTCAATGCTCCTCTTTCCACCTCAGAATCGTCACTGGGCTCCCATTCATATTCATCTTCTGCAAAAATAATTTCCTCATCATGAGCTCCCTTTTCTTTTCCTCCTTTTTTTTTCTCCATTCGATTGATGTACCAATCGTTTATTTTGCCTAGTTTAGATGGAATTTCTGTAAACATGTTTAAATTAGCTTTTTTCCTCATTCCATAATTGGTCGTAGCCTTCTTCAACGCTTGCATTTTCAGTCGAAACCAGGTTGACCTCAGTACCTTTCCTATTTCTTCACCACTATTGCATCTATGTGTATCATTTCTTGCAAGGGATACAGGCTTACTTTCTCTTCCATTGCTTGTCGATATATTACTATCACTAGTCTCTTTATTCTTGATGGTCACATCTGCATGAGCATCTTCAATAATTACGATTTCCGGTATTCCATAATCTGGAATATATGCATTAACGTGCTTGATCTTCGAATCCATTGCTCTCCTTCCAGCATCGATATCAATATGTGAGTCCACCTCATATTCATCAAATACCCACTGAGGTCTTATATCATCCCAATCAGAATTGTCGTCCCTTCCATTAGTATGCGTTGAATTGACATCTTGTACACCTATTTGAAACGCTTCATGCAATGTTGTTTGGACATATTTTTTCCTTTTGATTCCTCCAGCATTTTTCACCGCCACTTCCTTACATTTCAGTTTCTGCACATATTCCCCATTGAAAGTGATCCATTTGGTAATGTTTTGACGCGTCGCTTGTTCATGATTGAACTCGATACTCATGCTCACTTTAGCTCGTTCAATCCATCCCTGTAATGCTTGTGTTGGTGCCTTTCTAAAAAATTTATTCGATCTTTTCAGGATGTGTCTATCTGCCGCTCGAAGTTTCCATCTATTTTCAACCAGCATTTCCTTCATTTTCCATGCCATTAACCTCATTTGCTTCTCCATCGTCATATTACTAAGGTTATGTAGATAGTTACAGCGCTCCATCCACATATGTCCGCTAAATTGCAGGAGTGCCCGTATGAAAGCAACATTCCACTCTTTCTGGTTCAATTTTCTTTGCTTCTCCGGCATCTTATCATAATGTTCTTGTTGATATTCGCCAAACTTGTGTGATATAACACCGACGAAGATATTTTCAATTCCTAAAATATTTTGATCTCGAAACGCAGCATTGAGTGTTTGGAGTTGCCCATCTCCTTCAGGAATTTTGTATTCATACTTTCCAATCCATTGTTGCATCATAGCTAATAATCTTTGTTGCAAAACAGGTTCCGTTCTATACGAAATCAACATTTTTTTAACATCTGCCAATTTTTTCATTCGCTCTATTGATGAATTATTACATGTGCACCTGATAACATGATTCCAATCTTCTATCTCTTTTTTGCACAGGGGACATGTGTCGCTTAAGCTGAAGCCATTCCTCTTCATCATTTGCATTGTTGGAAGTTGTTGATCCAGCTAAAGTAGTCTATGTTTAGATGCAATCCTCTAATTAAAACTATAGCTGTGACTTTAATAGTCAGATTAAAAAGCTAGCTCTGAATTTAATAATTAGACATGAGTACGCATGTAGGGATTCATAGATGACATTAAATTAAATGAAATCAAAATCATCAAAGCCTTCCTCCTCACAAGGAAGCCAGCTGCCAAAGCCAAGCTTGCAGCTGATTCATATGCATTGAGTAGCATCCAACAGATGCTTGTCATCTGGCAATGACAGCCCTGTTGGACATGTGAAATAAGAGACCATCTGTCATCTATCTGGCCCACAGATGCCAGCTGCCCTTGCTGTGGAAGCTGTGTGGTTTCCAATATGTGTTTACTATGTTCTGTATGTTAATTTATGAATTTAAAATAGTCAATTAAAATAAGCTCATAATTATCATCCTTTCAACTTTTGTATTAGTTAGTGCAAGATGACTCCTGACTCAGAAGATTTGGCCACTTATGACCTCCTGATCCTGTACTTCAAGACCGGTACTGTGGAAGAGTTTCTCAGGTGGAAACGAAACGTAGAACAAGCACTGGACAGAACGTGACAAACATCCCCCTGTTTCCAATTACAAGACAGTCATGGATGCAGTTACCGCTCATGTATTTCCCATCAAGGTCCTGCAAACACAGAAGCGCTTTATGGGGCGATTCCTTTGCAAGCCTCACGACATGAAGGCACGCGAATTTGTATCTCGAGTATGCAAGATCAACGAACTATTGACCAAGTTCCCTCTGGCCGACGAAGAGGCCAAGCTTCCCTGATACGAACTCCTGGATTTGATGGAGTTTGGGATACCTAGTTCTTGGCAGAAGGCAATGATCCTTCAAGATTTCGATCCTGCGAACCACACCATTGCTGAATTCATTGGATTTTGCAAATGCCTAGAGCTCACGGAGCCAGAGACCAATAGGATTGAAAAGAAGGTTTCTTTCAACCATGATCAGACAATCCCTAAGAAAAGGATTTCTTGTAACTTTTGAGGTTTGATATCTGGAGGATGATTGATACTTTCTTCATTGGATTCAACTTTTTCTGATTTGATATTATCATTTTTAAATTAATTATCTTCCTCATGCTTAGAATTCTGACTTTCTTCAATGAATTTGAAAAAATAGGCTTTTTCTTGATCTGACTTAATCATCTGCAAGGATTCTTCTGCATTATTAATAAGTTTTTAGGTAATTTAATGGATATAATCTTCGTCTTGATCTTTCACTTGCTGCTCTAGAATTTCTGATAGCTTTTATAATGTTTCACTGGGATGTAGCCATGTGGAAAGTTCTTGTTTTTCCACTTTTGCCTCTTTGATCTCTTCCGAAGATCCATTTTCATTCATTTTATTGAATTCTCTCTGAAACTTTTGAATTACTTTTCCGACGCTTGAATATGGTTGTCTTTCATAGCTCTTCTGATTAGTTTGAGGGAAAGAATGTTGCAATTTGTATTGGTTGATGGTTCAGTTTCATTTTTGGGTTGAAATTCATTGCTTTTTATTTCTGGCGCACCATCTTTTTCAGTTGTATCTTTCTGGTTGAAGGATTTGGATTTCTTCTTCTTAGAAAATTTCTTTCTTACCTTGGTTTTGTTTTTTTCTTAATGCTTTTGGGTTTGCCCATGCTGCTTTAAGTTTGAGAATTGATGGAGGTTTAAGTTATTGGGGTTGATTTGGTTTTGTTATTGGATGATGTGATCAATTTTTGGTCGTTGCTATTTGATTGAAATTTTCAATTTTACGTAGGATTGGGTAGGTTTTAGTATAATTATTGCTTTTAAGTAGTACGACTTCTGAAAAAAGTAATACCTATAAACACGATCAAGTTACCACTGCTTAGTCCATATATCGTCAAGTTCAAGTTATGACGTGAATTGTAAGCAGGAACTTTGAAATAAGGGATGGGTGTTCATGAAAAATGAATTCTGAAGGCTACACACCACAGCGTGATTCCAATAGCAACACGGTTAATAATATAAGATACATACATACTTCAGATACTCAAAGCAGTACAAAATTAATGAAAAGATAATTTGGAAAAAGAGAGTAGTACGAATACAATTTGCCATCGTACAAAAGATATTAATAGGTATGCGTGCATGGTATGTTATTATTTTAAGTGTCTAAATAGCATCGTACTCAGACGGAATATGAATGTTTATTTTAATCGAAGAGTATCAAAATTCTGTGGTCAAACAAAGTAATAGTAGCAGTTAGTATGTCAAAGCCGGCTTAACCAAAAAAAAAGATACCTTCTTTTCAAGCATGATTGTACGAGAAGCGCGAACTGTAGATGTCGGTACACTATCCAAACATAGTTAAATAATGTTATTTATCCGACTTCTTACATTTTGGTTGTCACAAAAAATCAAGAATTATAGTTCCCACTTGAAATGAAATTATTTGAAGGATACAAGGTATCTGAGTCGAATCGAGGCCGATTTGGAAACAGATGTGCCTTTTATATGGCAGCTGTTGGATCTGCTGTAGGTTTTGGTAACGTATGGAGATTTCCTTCTTTGGCAGCAAATTTCGGAGGAGCTGCATTCTTGATTCCCTACATAATGGCGTTAATTTTTATTGGTATTCCAGTTCTTTTTCTGGAAATTGGCTTCGGTCAATATCATCAAACAGGTGATGTTGGAGTATTCGGTAGCTTTAATAAGAGACTACGTGGTGTTGGCATTTGCAGTATAATCGCAGGATATGTTCTTTTGACGTATTACAGTATGCTGATTTCATGGGTATTTAATGCCTTCTTTAACTCCTGGAGTCCTGATGCTCCATGGCAAAATGAAGATCTTGATGGTGGTGCAGCAACAGGGTACTTTTTCAACAGAGTTGTTGGAATGGAAACACTTTCCGAAGATCTAAAGCCCAGTCGTTTAGTTGGAGCTAATATTGGGTATTCGTTTCTTACATGGGTTATCACTTTTGTATGCATTGCTTTTGGCCCCAAGTTAACTGGAAGAATCACGTACTTTACCATGGGATTCCCTATTCTTCTCCTTTTCGTGTTTTTGTTTAGGGGAATTTCTCTCGAAGGCGCAGAAGATGGCATTGAATTATACATTGGAAGTAGGAGCGATATCAGCGTTCTAAGCGACCAACCCGATGTATGGACTCTGGCAGTTACACAAATTTTCTTCTCTTTGAGTGTCACTTTTGGCACCATGACTGCATATGGATCTCTTGTTCCTCGAGACGAGCCTGCTTTCCTCAACTCTATAATCATTGCATTCGCCAATTGCGGTTTTTCATTCATTGCTGGCTTTGCTGTATTTAGCTCAATCGGCCACCTAGCTTTTCTTACAGGAGTAGATGTGGCTGACGTGAAGTTTACAAGTTTTGACCTGGTCTTTGGAACATGGCCAGTTGTTTTGGGCACTCTTTCTGGAGGTATCCATTGGATTCGTTTCTTGTTTTTGAACTTGATCCTTTTGGGTATCGATTCTGCTTTTTCCATTCTTGAAGGTATAGTTACTGTTTTGAAGGACACCGCATATTTCAAGGATACACCAAAATGGATGGTAACTCTTGGAGCCTCCACATCGGGATTTCTCTTCAGTTTACTGTACGCAACTGATACGGGTTTGCTCTGGCTCGATCTTATAGACTATTACATCAATTTTATGCTGTTATTAGTTGGTTTCATGGAGACATTCTCTGCTGGATGGATGTATGGCCTTGACAAGCAAATCGAAAAAGCTGGGGTGATCTCCTCATACAGTTATACTTTTGCTAGCTTTGGTAGCGCTGTTTTAGCATCCGGTATTTGGTTTGGTCTTGGCAACACATGGGCCGGATTTGTGGCCTGGATCGTTTTCTACCTAGTGTTTACAGGAATTGCAATCATGAAGTTGGAAACTGGCACTGTGAGAGAGGGAATTTACGTTCTTGGTTTCGAAAACGTCATGGATCTTCGAGCAGAGCTAGAGCCTGTGATTGGCTGGGTACCTATTGTATGGTGTTTCCTTATTAAACATTTTATCCCTCAAGTATTGCTTATCTTGTTTGTGAATGGGGCAAGTGCGAAGATTGATACTCCAGATGGCCCTGTATCCAAATTCGGACATTACGAAGGTGAGTGACTTGATTTTCTACTTTAACACCATTCGAATCATTCTGTATAAAGAAAACCAAGACAATTAACTCCTATTTGTAAATGTATGTATTTTCACTGCAGGATATCCCACGCAGCCATACCAAGTTCTTGGTATTATGTGTGTCGTTTGGATTTCTGCAGCCTTCCTGGCTGGAGTTTTTTATCCAGATTTGTACAAATCATTTTCAATTTACGAGAATGCAGGAGTGAAAACTGTAAACAAAAAGTTAGGAGACGATTAAGATGCTGTAGAAAAGGCAGTGGAAGCATAAGAGAATAGTCCACGTTAAGAGGCTGTAAGTCAACTGTAATCTTGTTGCGAAAGATGGTATTATCTTTATTTTTATTATCAAGATCTATCCAGTTGAAAATGTAGTAGAAGAATTATATAATAACGATTTATATGAATAAGCATGAATTATTATTCTTTTCACTCCCATGCTATTAGTCTCATCTTATGTAGACCTATATTCAGAAATTAAATTTGTCATTTCACGAGATAATTTTGGTGTGACATCTTTATTCTTTTCAATGTAGTGAACACTGTAAAGATTTTAGTCAAATTTTAATATTGCAGCATCAAGAAATTGTCAAGAAGTCTTCGACTAAATAAGATAGTAAAAAACTCATTTTATGTTGCCATCATTTTTCTATATTGAGATTCTCTCCAGAGTCCTCTACAAAAGACCATGATTTGAATTGAATAGATATACATGCAACAATTATATCTCATACAAAAGGCGATAATGTTCATGAGATTCTTTTTATTTTATTCCATTCAAATCAAACAATATGGCTCGCGCAGTTAAAAGGTTCGTCTTAAACGATTTTCGAAGGTATGCTTCATATCAGTTATGAAGGAATCTACTTTTTGAGGCGATTCCTTTGTGCTTCTTTCAGACGCCGAAACTAATGAATCATTGATGAAATTTTAGTGCTTTTTCTCTCCACTTTTGGCATGAAAAGCTTGGTAATATTCTGAACCAGCCTTCATTTCGTCTTTTTTGAAATGCAATTCGTTCAGTGTACGATACGAAGAAAGATGGCCATGTTAGTGGTTGAAGGATGAACACCAATATTCTAAACAAAAGATATTGGTCGGATCACGTACCTGTGAATTTCAGTTGCGCGTAAACTGCACCAACAGCAATCAGTCTATTCAATAAATATAATAGAAAAAGAAGGAAGCGTGAGATTATGGAATGGAGAGCCTTCGTTGTGATAAGAACGGTAGCATAGGGATTGGCTTCATTTGTCTACATGCCATTACGTAGATACCGGTATGTATCGAAGCAAATGACAAATGAACTTTTTAAATTCAAAATGGCTGTCGCAGCCTTGCTCCAGCCACTATTTCTGAAGCAGTTTTTTTGTGATCGTCACGATGTTACTTACCCAAATCCGATGGCAAATGGGCGATTTCCTGGGTGTTTCAGCTCATGAACAAATAGGTTCATGCCTTTTAATTGCCTCCAGGTTGGTGCTTTTGATTCGGCCATGGTCGTATCTCAACAAAGAATTAAACGTTGCGTGTACCAAAGGTTAACCAATTTTGAACAATATGGAATTTTACATACGCACGAATAATCTTTCATCTAAACGGGGAACAAGGAATAAATTCCAATAGATAGAGTATACAGGAGGTACCATTCGTAACTGATAGGTCCTTAGTTATTAGCTACCTAATTAATAAATAGAGAGATCTTGCACTGCTGTCTATTAATTACATATTTTTTCTGGAGAGACATACAACAACCTATTATTTACTTTTGTTGAGAAATCAGGAGTGAAAGTCCAGGATTTGGCATCATTCAACAGTATTTTTGAGAAAAGTGCTTTGAGATATATCAAATATTAAACCATGCCTTTTCAATTAATCTCTACCCACTCCACTCGTATTCTTTTATAAGCCTTTGCTGATAACACGAGCAAATGTAATTAGAGGAATAATGTGCATGCCAACTATGCTCTGCATGTAACATTATTTTAAGATGTAAATCAAACTTGTATTGTTTCTATCTGATATTCTCACTTACTAAAGAGAGTTTTTTTCTTCGCATCCTGCTGGGATGAAAGGTAACTTCGTTTATAAATGTGAAAGTCATAAGTAATTTTAGAAAATGATTGGTTTCGTGTGAAGTGTTCCTTGCAAAATTTCCAAAAAAACAAATTTAAATTTCTTGCTTTCATAAAAAAGGTAAAAGGTGGAGATGCAATCGAATTTTCATCATCAGCAACACTTTTACACCGGGGCAGAAAAATGTTAAGTAAAATCTTCACAGATAGTAGAAGGCATAATCGATACACAATAAGAGTCATCAAATTTAATGGATTGCAATGGCGATCTTGAAGATTGCCTGAACTGACGTGATTTTTGCACTCCTACCTACGCTAAAATATTTAAATGTTTTACATAGTAAAAAAGGTCGACACGTGGAGGTATCAAATGCATAAGAAAAATTTTGTTGGCGCAATATTTTGTTTATTTTTAGCTTCAATTTAGTACTTCGGAAAGCATCTTCGAAAACAAATATAAATTTAAATTTATGTCATCCCGCAACACGCAATTAAGAGTGTCCTGGTTATATCGTAATTAAATTTTATGATAAGATAAATTAGTCAAACTCATTCGTTGAGTTTTATCTAAATATCGGACTACAAAAATGTAAATAAATAAATTGATACTGAATTTAAATACAAGAATGACTCTGAGGTTTGAGGGATTAACTAAAGATACAATTAGAGACAAATGAAAATAATACGAAAAAGATATCTTGATATTCTTTAAATGCATTCAATTTCTTTTTTCTCGCAGTTCTTTTTTCAGGTATTGCTTCGAAAATTGAACTAGTTATTTTTAAATAGAACTCTTGTCACTCGTAGGACGATGTAAAAATATATGGATTTAAAAAGTTATTTAAATGCTTGACTGCGTTCCATTCCGATTTTTCGCGGGATGACATTCCTAAATCATCGGATCGAATTAAAGTTGGAATGAAATTAGATCTAGATACACATGAAAGCCATAATTTGAATCTTGTATTGTTTTTCTTCATATTATCATAATTTCGATCAATCCAACGTTCCATTTAATGTTCTTTATGCATGAGATACTTTGTACGACATAACCATCTATTATAATGCGTTTGAATCACTGAGAAAACAGAAATTACAGTTTGCAACTTAGTCAAAAAATACTAGAATAAAAAGAAACTCAATGACAATGCCAATATCCAAGATGAGGAAGCCTCGCTTTTCTCTTCCACCTTTCACCTTAGGTGTGATATACTTCATTCTTTTAACCGGGACCATAACGATAGGAAAAGCCGTGGATGCATCTAAAGTGAGAAAGAGAAATAGGGTAGAAACAGTTCGATTGGACAACTTTTTTTACCGTATGCTTGAGGAACCACCAAAAAGGAAACTTTCTAAGGCTGGAAAAAAGAATTTAAGATTAGAACCAGATGAGACCAAGTTTGCAAGAGCTATAGAATCTGAAGATTTATTTTTTTCTTTCAGTTTATCTTATCCACTAAACAAACCCAATCTCACTCCTAAGCCTACGCCAAATCTAACGAAAGAACCAACTTCTACTCCTGATTCAGGAGGAAAACCTATTCCTTTAACAACTCCCTCGCCAACTCCTCGACCTACTCCTCGACCTACTCCTCGACCTACTCCTCGACCTACTCCTCGACCTACTCCTAGACCTACTCCTAGACCTGCTCCTAGTCCAGGGACGCCGGGAAAAAATCCTCCATCAACGTCTAGTCCTACTAGGAAACCCTCTGCAGCACCTACTCCTTTGCCAACCCCATCGCCAACCCCATCGCCAACCCCATTTCCGACCCCATCTCCGACTGCTACGCCAACTCCTGCACCAAATCCTTTTTCAACTCCCTCGCCTACATTTGCACCTACAACATCATCCGCACCAACATTTCCAGTGATATGCGATGGTTTGGAAGAACGAAGCTCAGCAATTTCAAGAACTATAGCCCCATTTGTAGGGGAATCGGATACATTAAGTGAAATTGACTCACCTCAGGGCCGTGCACTCAAGTGGGTCGCTGATGGCGACCCTCGTGAGGTTTCAATTTGTGACGAAATGAGTATTCAACAAAGGTTCGGGTTGGCTGTTTTATACTACAGCACAAATGGAAACAGGTGGACAGATCAAGATGCATGGCTGTCGGATAAAAATGAATGTGAATGGGATGGGGTCGCTTGTTCCACTGCAGACGGATCTATTCTATCAATTGATTTGAGTAAGTACACTTAACATTTGATGTGACTTCACGTATTATGGCAACTTGCTGTATGTATTTTCAGTAAAGAATAATTGCTCATCGTTTCTTTCCCTTTTTCCTCATTTAACTCAGCGGAACATGATCTCTCAGGAACCATACCCAGTGAACTATGGATCTTTTCCACTATGCAAAGATTTTCTATTCATAGTAACAAAGTTGAAGGAACTATTCCAGACACCATTTCAAAATTAAAAAACCTTTTTTTCTTAGATCTCTTTGGAAATGAAATGACTGGCAACTTACCCGAAGAAATTTTCGAAAATGAAAAGCTTGCAATCGTGCGACTATCAGATAATTCTTTCCAAGGTTCTATTCCATCTAGCATAGGCATGATGCCTGCTCTAAGAAGCTTTTGGGCTGCTAACAATGAATTAACTGGAATAATTCCGTCTGAAATAGGAAAAGCAACAGCTCTGAGTAAGTGTAATGTCGCCACAAGCATTTGATCCCAATGCATTATATGTTTCATTCATTTTGAAAATCTTCTTTACTCCACAGGATCATTAATCTTGTACAACAACAAATTGAGTGGTACAATTCCCTCATCTATTGGGGGTCTTCAAGACAACCTCTTCTACTTGGATTTCTCGTTCAATGGTCTAGAGGGTAACCTTCCGCTTGAATTTTTTCACCTTAAACTCCTGACAGGCCTATTTTTAAGCTACAATAATTTAAGTGGCTCTATACCGGAAGATCTTGGCGATTTAAACAAATTGACAGATTTATGGCTGGATAATAATGATATTAGTGGGCCAATTCCCACCGCACTTGGTAAATTAAGAGAGCTAGGTAAGATATCAAAGTAGATCGGTTTGTGAAGGATTTATATTGATTTCAATTGAAAATGACACTCACAATTGCTGTTACTTTCTTGCAGATGCAATTTTACTAAATGACAACAAGCTTACAAGTACAATACCGTCTACAATAGGACTTCTCCAGTCAATAACTTTCATAGGGCTTTCAAATAATGAGCTAACTGGGACCATCCCTAAGTCGTTCTACGGTCTTCAAAACCTAGAACTTGCATACTTGTCGAATAATACGTTGACAGGTACCATCTCTCCTCAGTATGGGGACATGGAAAGTCTTCGGGACTTGTATTTAGATGGAAATAATTTAACAGGGACAATTCCAGGTTTATCCCAAGATCAAATAGATAATTCTGATTTAGGTGAGTACATCATATGTTTTCCCTTATTTTGAGCCTTGAATTTCAAAGATGCTAACGCATTTTTCATTTGAATAACAGTTGAGATATTACTCCAAAGTAATGATCTCATAGGGGAGGTACCAAATTCAATTTGTTCCCTTGACTTAGAAAGCCTTATGACAGACTGTTTGGGCGAACAGCCTGAAATATTGTGTTCATGTTGTACGTCTTGCTTTTAAAATTGTTTAGATTTGGATAAAGATGGCGTTTGTGAAAGTATGTTAAGGAAAAAATGAAAGATGTGTTAGCAAAATAAAATAGATTGATTTTCAATATTAGTTTTAGAACCTTATTTCCTCGAGACAAATTCTTTCAATTTCCTGCGATGGGTCTCTTTCTCAATAGAATAGATGTTTGACGTTTGTTATGATGAGATAAAAGCTAAATTGAAAGTTTTATTCTGACTATGATCTCATTCATACTCCAGTATCTTCAGTATAAAATATGACAACAATACATCATAAAGTTATTGTTTTATTAAAATCATTGTGTTATTCTTAAAATCAAAAATTGTCATCTCCATTTTTTTCATGCAACGTAAGCATTATCTTCAACGAGAGACCTGTTAAGATACCAAGTTTCTGCTTGTGGGGTACAGTTGGCATCCAAACAAAAAACATCATCATAAAACCAATTAAGAAACCAAGCGTAAAGCCCCAAGCAAAATCTCTATCAGTGCCGATATTTGCATTGGCTCCGTTAGGCGCAAGATCATCAATAAGATAAATATTCCTGTTCGCAATGATTAACGGATTATTGGCATTTAAGTTGAGACGAAATTCTGAGTGAGGTCCTTGTGCATTCATCCAAGCTTCTTCCATTTGGAGTCTTTCTAATCGAGCATCTTGATCATTTCCTAGATTGCTACTTCGATTACTATTATCATCGCTGTTTGATAAGTGTTGTGCATTAGCGTTTGTTTGATTGTCATTCAAAGACGAACCCCGTCGTTCAGATTCCTGTTCAATAAATTGATCAACCTGCTGTGTAAAATATAGCCGTATAGCTCCAATTTCATCGCGAGAGAGACCACTCTGTATCGAATTTGCAGGGATTAGAAGAAATATAAAAATAAGATATTCCATAAAAAAGTTGGATATTAACAAATCAGCTCACCTCACGAAGACGGTCGAAACCTCTACGCTCTACTCCTGCCTCTAAATCTTCTTCATCAGTTTCCTCTGACCTGCTTGGAACAATAATACCAGAATGATTGATTCCAGTTCCATTTCTTAACAGTGATCGGCCATCATTCACGGTAAGACCCCGAGACATAGCAGCTTGCATACCTCCTCTGCATTTTCGAACAATCAAGGCACAATCAATACCAATAATCAGTTGAAACTCTTAAAATGAATATTGAAGATTTTTGGACTAAATCTAAAGCACTTACCGCACACCAGCTGCTGCTAACACTGCATGTATACAATCTCCATCATTTACATTGAACTTAGAAATAGGTGCCGTATCAGGAGCCAATAATCTTCCTCCTGAAATAAGACGCAAATATCTCCCTCTCGCGGACTGCCCAATTCCACTTCGAATGTCTTCTTTCAAAGTTGAAACATTCGCTGTAGATTGTGTAACAATTTCATAATCTCCTGTCGGATTGGATGGAGAATTAATACCGGGAGAAGTACATTTGATTCTTAGCGTCAATGGTACATTTTTATGATCATCAAGGTCAGAAGGGGAGTCATCATTTTTCTTTCTGTCAGTATTCGTTAAGTTCATCATCTTGCAATGTGCGCTTTCTATACAAAGGACGTGAGATAGTAATGTTCACTGAAGTTAGTTAATCGTTCTACAGCAGCTAATACTTTCTTCAGCAGGCATATTGCTGATTTATTTAAGCTCTTGTCAGCATGGAATAATACAGTGACATAAATTTTTCTGTAGTCTTGCATATTCATATGTGCACTTTCATACCAATAATTGTCTATTTGCAAACTATACACATGAGATGTTATATTGATCTGAACATGGTAAATATGTGTACACATTTTCAAAGTAGCTAATAGTCCATTTCGACTATGATGCTTTTATTCTAAGTAGCATTAAGGCCTCTGCTTACATGAAATGTAATACACAATACTCATTATATGTACTTAGTTATGTCAGTTCATAATCAAACACTATGTGCTACTCCAAATCATTGCTATGGTCGCTATTTTCCTACAAAAAGTAATGATCAGTCATACCGATGAACATATTTACCAACTAAAGCCTATATTTTCAAGTTTTTTTCGTCTTTCTGGAATCATACAACCTTTCCGTCCTAGCGCTTTCTGTCTTTCTATCCAATACCCTAGTTCTTCAGTTCTAGGGATGCGGAAATGGCCATTACATCTTTTATACTCTTTGAGGAGCATGTATCGTCCATTCCACTCTCTTTCTTTGCGCTGCTCATAGGTTTCCCAATTAAAACCTAGATCCGATAGAAATTCTTTTTGTTTCTGAGGCATTTTTGTCTTGTCTTTTCTCCGAATTTTCATTACCCAATGAGCCAGCTTGGGATCTTCCCTATAATTATAAGGTACATTACAGTCCCCATGCTTTTTTTTGTACAAAGCTAGAGCTACGAGGGATTCTTCCGATATTCTTTCATTTTCCGGATTAATTGACTTTTCTACAGTTTTTTTATGTTGACAGGATCCAGACCATTGAAATCCGATTTTACTAAGCTTTTCAACCCTCGATTGGATCAACTTACCCTTTCTTTGATTTTGTCTCTGTCTCTCTACCCAATAAGCCAACGATAAGTCTTTGTAGCTGCGATTGACAATACAATGACTATGCACACTTTTATAAGCTTTGAGGACAGAAAATGATTCTTCCCATGATCTTTTCTTTCCAGATTTTGGCGTTGGCTCACACATTATAAGATCTTGATTGGAATCCACCGTCTTATTTGCTTCCTTAGACATCACCGAAGCGTTTGTTTCTATAGTGCAACAAAAACCTGAATAAATGATACTATGAGTGAGAATTGGAATGGACAATCATATCTTCTGATCATGAAAGCACAATCACAACACTATAGAAGATAATTAATAGATATAAGGAACTAAAATTTTAGTAGACCAATCAACTATATGACATATTCACCGTGAAAGCGAATATCTTCTAAATAAATATTGAAATATTTTAGACGATTAGGAAACGCAAAAATGTCTTACAAAATTAATATGACACACCATTCATTGTATCTATTCAAACAACATGTGTTTATTTTCCAAAATATTTGTGTTGATCAACATGTGTTAATTTATTATTTTATTTCCTTAGTTCGGAAACAAAGCAATTATTTATCTCTTTTCTCTGAGACCCACTAAAGTTTTTTGATTTGTTCATTTCAAATATGGAAGAAAACTTATATTGAGTATCATTCTGGCTTAAATTGACAAGTATTTAATCGGTAAACTATGTTATTCGAATTTATGATCTTCATTCTTTGAGTTAATAATGTAATTAATTTTAGCTTTGCTTCGCAATTTTATTAGCTATATTTTTCATTAATATTTTAATCCAGTTGTCGAAGGCGGCACAATTTGTTGTAGAATATCCCGATTTAGAGAGCAATTTCTCTTGAATCAATCCCTATATCAAAAATGATCATGGGTATCTTTTTCAGCAATATAATCGTCAACAAATTTTTTCACCTGTGTTGTCAGAACATTAATTAATCTGGTTTCACCTCAACAAAATCTGTGTCATAAAATTGAATAAAATTATGTCAGCAAAACTGCTGTCATGGGACTAAAATATGTAATATGTAAGCAAACATATTTAGAATGCCAACAAACAAAAACGTGGCTGCTTATTTTCATTATGATTATCAATCCTTTTCATAAAATTTGGATCTTATCTTTTCACAAAACATAAAAAACTAACCAGCAACAGCAAAATAAAGAATGCTTGTACAATTGAGTCTATTAGTAATTTGTTTGCTTCAGCAACAATCGCAAGCTTTCATACAACATCAACCTGTAACTCCTAGGAAGTTGTTCGGTTTTCCACAAAAGACTCTACAAAATTCCCTAGTGACAGCAGACGAGCCAAATGAAATCGAATCAGATGATCAAGGCGATGCTTCTACTGTTGTCCGAGCACCGCTCAAGTTTATTGGTCCTTATCCTTGCCTAGCATTACGATTTCCAGATTTGTCTACAACTTCGCAAAAGGCGAGAAACGAGACTGGAATAAGTCTTGACTTTATGTTAGATACCGCTGCCAATACTAATACTATTCAAGAGCAAGTGGCCAAGGAATTAACCCTTGACGTAGTAGGAGAAGCTCTTCCGGGAATTGGTTCAGCTGGTTCTATTTCTGGTGGAAAAACATATCTTTTAGGAGATTGTGAATTGGATGGCACACCGACGGAGTCACGTTTTACTTTTATGACTGAATTATCCGCCTCAGCTTTGCCAATTGCAAGTCCTGCTGCTGCTGGACTACTAAGTTCTGCTTTCTTGAATTGCTTTTCCGGTGGGGTAGAATTTCAATGGGTAGGGTCAACAGATGGCGATGATACAGATAGTTTTATACCTCCATCTGTGACATTTTATGGAGAACGAAAGGATTTGCAATCTAGAGCGGAATCAATGACATGTATTCCCATACAACCGTTGCCCATCAGTTTGCTTCCATCCGTAACTATTCATATAAATGGAGAGGAAATTCCTGCATTACTAGACACTGGTTCTCCTGTAACTGTAATGAATGCTAAAGCAGCCGATATAGCAAATATTTCCAGAATAACTCTATCTAATCAGCAAAAAGAGGAAGGGGGCAACCCCTTTTCAAATATGATGCAAAAAATGAAAGCTGCTCAAGAAATGTCTCAAGCTGCTGCAAAGGGTGATATTCTATTAGTTGGTGGTACATCTGGTGAAATGATTGAACTTAACAAATCTGAATCGAAATTGAATATATCCTTGAAAAAAGACGAAAACGAATTGTTTGAATTAGGAAATAGTCACATTTACGTTGGTGATTTACCAGGTTTAGCTGCCTTAGGAGGCCTTGAAGGTAAGGACTCAACCCCAGCAGCGATCCTTGGCATGGACGTCTTAAGATTACGCCCGAACATGATTTACTGTGGACAATCATCAGAGGTTTACTTTTAACCACAATAAACACGAATAAATATACGGAATTCAAACAAGAAAGTTTTGCAATGTATTAAAATAATTTTAGGGCAATTAATCAGAATTTCGTGCCAGAGGATAAAGTTTATGATTCCGGATGTAAAATTACTCCTCATTCTTCATACGAGCAATTATGTTTTCGTCAACCCAGGGAGCCAATGCTAAAGCGGCACCTAGTCTAAGGGGCACTAATAGCCTGGCAACATTCGCACCAGCAAAAATAAATCCCAAAACTGTGGCTCTATCAGCAGAATCATTAATTACATCAGGCCAGTGCCCAGAACTTTGATACAAAGCAGTAGATGCCACAGGGAATGCGACTGCCCAAAATGCTAATTCAGTAAGAACATAAGCAACCGTTCCTGAAACGCCGAATTTTTTTACATCTTCAAATGTAAGCCCTTCTCCTTCATCATCTCCTCCAAAAGGATTGTTAGGCAACTTGAAACCTTCACCGCCTTCTCCTTTTGATTTGTTGTAAAACACAGAAGCAGTTGCTGCGGCTGGTCCAAGAATCATAAAAGTTGCGATAAATTTGTTTGGCTCGCCGAAAGGAATATCTAACCCAAGTTCTCCATATTTCACTACGTAAGAGGCGGCGAAAGTCAATGCAGCAAGCTTTGCTGCAAGAACTGCTTCATTTTCTTTCGTTTCCACAACATTAAGAGGCATTGCTGCAAGGGAATCGGTTGTGATGCCTGTAGGAGATGTATTTGACTTTGGGAAAGGATTGAGTTCACCAACTGTCCACCCATTACTCAAAGCAATACGGAAAGCAGCGATTGCTAAAGTAATGTTACCCAGGAGAGTTAACCCAGCTTGAGTAGTTACGACGAATTGAAGAGCTTTGGGGTTGTAAAAAAAATGGTAAGTACATGCTGCTAATCCAGATGCATGAGATGGAATCATACCCCAAGTGAGCCCCTTCCATTTTTCGTTGCCAGTAGCTTTTGAAAAATCCCAGATAAGTCCCATAGCGAAGAGAAATTCAAATACAGAGGAAAAATGAATGGCCCAAGTTGGGATAGATAGCGCGTTCACTGGTTCATTATGTGCAACCTAATTGCACGATGTTAAAAGTCAATCGAAAACGCCATGAATGAAATTACGTCACATTTTACAGAGAACATATACATTAGATTATTGAAATGAATATTGGTAGAAAGCAGTGTGAGACGTACCCAAGGGAAGGAAAGAACTGTATCTGAAGGTAAATTTCCAGCACCCAACAGGAAGGCGGAATGGGCCTCCGTTCCAAGACTGGGTCCAAGCGCACATGCAGCTACGAAACCAGCAAACATCCCAAAAGAAATTATTCGTGGTTTCGCAAGAGAAGGTTGCTCTTCCTGAGTCATTGCATTTCTGAATCCAAGAACCTTTCAAAATTCAAGAAAATGTCAGAGAAAAAAGAAAGTCATAACGCATAATCATGCTTTTAAAATAATACATTGAAGCATCCATGTGCCATCATTGTAAACTTACAATCAAAACATTTGTAACAGTCAACAATAATTCTGCAGAGCCATGAAGCCAATCACAATCCGCAAGAGTGACACCAAATTCTCCTTTTGATATGATACCAGATGGGATTGTTGATAACACAAAAAAGAGCAAGAACTGAAAACCAAAGTTACCTAGTGCAGGTGTACGGTTACCTTTAAAACCTAAGAAATACAAAAAGATAAGGTATGGGAGAAGTGATGCTTGGAAAAAGATTCCAGCTAGATTTTGCCCTTGGTCTGCGAATGAAAGCAGTTGGTCAGTTCCTAAGTCTGGAAGAGTAGCCGCACTGTTTGACAAAATAGTGGAAGTTGTATCGATGACGGTGCTTGGATCCATCATCATATTTTGAGGTGTAGAAGGTCTAGAAAATGCTGTAATTTCATTTCTTGTTGTAACACCTGGAATGATTGTGGATGGCACAGTAAATGCATTGCAGGGCTGAAATGCAAATAATGCCGTGATAAATGCTGCTCCGCCATTGAACTTATTGATCGAAAACATCATGATGATGCAAATGCCTACTATGGAGGTTAGAGGTATGGCTTATTTGAGTATTTCAATATCAAGTTGAAGTCAGATACTAATAAAACAAATTGTGCGCATTTCAAAGCCTCTGTAAGTACGTTTCTAGGAATAGTTTATTTTGGAAACTTTTTGTGCGTATCTTCCAATGTACAACCTAGCATGTGACTTTTGATTGAATAAATAAAATTAACTTCTACAGGTGTGGTCAGCGACATCGATTTGTATTTTTCAATACAAAGATTCCACGTGGTGATCACTTTTCGTTTCGTTTTGTCTTCATGTGGGTGGAACTTCTTTTTACGGGACTTGGAAAAAACAAAGGATTCGGAATGTTAAAAAATCTTTTCTTAAAGCAGCAGACGCAGGAATTCAAAGTAATGTCTTCGTGGACGGACCTCCCAAGACGTCTCACAACAATATCTGTTGCCGTCCCAATCATCCTTTCTATATTGACCAATCCCATATATGCATTTTACTTGATCCAGATTTCCCATCTAATATGTACTCTTGAATGGACACGCCTTATCCCAAAAGCATCAAGCAACGTATTTGAAGATAATGGCTCCTCTCCAAAGGAATCTTCCTCGAAACAAGATAAAGTGAGCAATTCATCCAAAAAAGAGGATGTGTTTATTTATGAAATCTTCCACACGATTTGGTTCTCGATTGTATCTTTATACTTTGGTACGCCTCTATCCACTACGAAGATTTCTTTTCTTCAACATCCACCACTGCACATTATGTTGCCGTTCTTATCTATGGCATTTACAATCATATTTCCGAGGCATATTTCTACTCATTATGTGCATGGTTTAATCTTTTTATCTCTGGGATATAATCATCTGCACCTCATCTATCAATATTCGATTGTACACGCGATGCAATTTTTATTCATTGTATGGAATAGCGATACAGGCGCACTGTTATTTGGAAGAACATGGAAGGGCGATCCAATAGGAAAGATGTTGAATAAGATGGGATTTTCTTGTACGGAAAAATTACATCGAATTTCAAAGAAAAAATCTGCTACAGGAATGTGTAAGTGAAAATCGAGAACATTATATGAATTACATTGAAGTTTTCGCAATTCAATTTCGTATCCTGATATTTCATTTTTTCAACAAAGTTGGCGCAGTTGTTCTAGGAACTTTGACCGCTATTTTGTTTCCTAATATCCTTCCCAACATACCTCTTCCAATTTCAGTATCATCAATTCCACACTATGGATTAAAATATGATAATGTACGTCTTTATCTTCCCCATTTCTTAGACTCGTTACCAATATCAGAAGTCCTCTGGAAGCGAATTTTTATTGGTGTTGTTTTATCAATATGTGGAGTTCTAGGAGATTTATTGGAAAGTATAACAAAAAGATATGCTGGGGTTAAGGATAGTGGGAAATTGCTTCCTGGACATGGGGGTTTATTAGATCGTATGGATTCATTACTGCTTGGGGCTGCCTTTTATGTTTGGTTTTGTGATTTGTAGAAGCAAAGATCAATTCAACTTTTCGATTTTCAATTAGAGAATAAGTCATGATAATTATATTTCAAACAATGGATTGTTGAGAATTAAAGTTAAAAATTAAAACCAGGTAACCAATTATATTTAGTAGATTGAGTTTCTTTGTTCATTCCGTATCATACGATTTAGATGCCAAGTTCTGCAGCCATTTTATTCATATTTTTAAGCATCATTTCTGCATCCATCTTTGCATCATCAAGAAACTTTTCAGGTTTTGTTTTGGCAGCAGAAAACTCAACAAAATTAGCTGAATAGCATGCTGTATCGGCTGCGCTCAGATAAGCATTAAAATCATTCATGCTTTCTGTGTATTCTACAATATCTTCTGCTTCATCTTGCAATTCTTTCAATACTTTTGTAATTCCATATAAGCCAGAACTTACACCAACTGTACCAAGGTATCTACGAACACCATCTCCTCCATCGGGTGTTATTGATGAATAATTATCAAGTAAATATTTCAAGTCCTTTCGTCCTAATTTGAATCTTTCAATAGCAGCTTCTTTGCCTAGTGCTATCCCTGCTTTGAAAACTTTAGCATTATCTTGACTGCTATCCATTACGGCTAGAGCTTGGAATGGATTTTTATTCACTACAAAGCTGGAAGTTAAAACGAACAAAGATGATGAAAGGAATTGTCTGCGTTTTGTTACACCAATTTCATCTTCAGAATCTGGTTGCATACAAAGATTTGTGGACAAGATGTCTTGATGTTTCTGCAAAATGATATTTTTGCGAAATGCATCAAAACGTATTCTATTAGCATAAATTAGAGATGATTTTTGGAACTAATATTGTAACGAGTTTCATCACTTACACTCCCATCTCTGCAAATATTCAAACGGCATTTGGTCCAAGATGAAACCTGGAAACATGATACATTACATGCAATGAATGGAATAGTGACTAGTAGAGCAGCTGAAAACTTCGACATGTTATAGCACTGGATTTTCTTGAATGCTTAAAATAATTTTGCAAAATGGCTTCATCAGAAAGAACCTAATTTTGGCATCATATTTGCGGAATCTTTGTAACTTCAATAGGGAGAATCCGTAAGTAGGGAGTTGTTCAAAATGTTAAATGAGTGTCAATATTTTTATGATGAAATATACTATCAACAGATTTAGATTCTCTCCATAGATATATATTCATATGGATTATAAACGGTTACTTTAAAATTTTAAGCTTTTTATTAAACCACTAAGAATTTGGCATGTTACGAATTCTTTTTTCAATCTTAGACAATATGGACATAATGTGGGTCTTCAATTTGGATTTATTTCAAGTTGAGACCTATATCTTAAGTCAAAATCAAATGAGGCTAGCATCGAAACTATTTAGTTATTTCCATATCGTGATATTTGTACTCAAAGAGCGGCTCATTAATTTTTCCGAGGAAAATATTGTAACGATGCACCTGTTTTTAGATAATTCCTCTTGTTCCATTTTCATTTTGATATTATAAATTAGCACGATTTTGTACAACTGAAAATGTTGAAAGCAATGGATAAGTTTCTTGGAACAATCTATGACTCGACAGCGAAAACGAAGATGATTTTTGCAGTTAAGTTTATCCTTGCAAACTGTTTTGAGCTTTCGAGGTTGTGCAGCTTTTTAGCTTGCTGATTGTTATGACGTCAATGAATCGACGAATCGACTCTATCATACTCATATATGACGCAGGTCTCTCTGCTTTTTTGTCGTCAGCATGATGTAGCGAAAAAGTTAACGCTTGGGATCGTCTCCTGCACCCAAATTGTACGATTGCTTTAATAATTGTTTTCTGGTGATTATGCATGTATGAAATCGATCAGAACCATCCATAGATTTTCTTTTTATTCTACAGCAGTAGAATCAATATGAAATATTGTAGAACACCCAAGAATCAAAATGAAACATTTGCATTAAACATTTCATTTCGAGTGGATGAAATCTAAGTATCTTTCTACCATAGATACCACGTGGTCGGAGACAACATTCTTACCACAAAAAAATTGCCAAATTTAAATATAATTTTAGGTAAAAACGACGCCTCATCATTATCTAGAGCATTTTCTATTTTTTACGAATTTATTGCATTAGGTAGCTGATACTAACCCGAACAAAAACAAAGAGATGTCTAGTGCTTTACAATTTGGTTTACGTCGCTCAGCGGCAAGCTTGACCTCATCTTCTAGATTAGGAGGACTTAAAAGTGCGCAAGCGTCCGTTGGCTTTTCAGCAAGCAATGCTTTGAGGAGATGGAAAAGTACTGATGCAGGTGATGTAATCGGTATTGATCTTGGTACAACTAACTCTTGTGTAGCTATCATGGTAAGAATCATATTTTGCGTTTAACATTTTTGAAAAGTGAAAACACTAACAAAAATGGAATCTTTCTTCCACATTATCAGGAAGGACGTAATGCCCGTGTTATCGAAAATTCTGAGGGAGCCCGTACTACACCTTCTGTTGTTGCATTTGCTGAAGATGACTCCCGTCTTGTGGGAATGGCTGCCCGTCGTCAGGTGCGTTACCAACTTTTTATTGATTTCTTGGTGTGAAATTATATAAACTAATCTTTTCGGTGTGAATGCAACATGAAAATACAATTCACCGTGCGATTAAATAGGCTGTCACAAATCCTGATAATACACTTTATGCAGTTAAGCGACTTATCGGTAGAAGCTACTCAGATAAAGAAGTAAAAACTATCTCAGGCCTAGTTCCTTACAACATCGTAAAAAGCGATAATAATAACGATGCATGGGTTGAAGCGAGAGGTACCAAATATAGTCCCTCTCAAATCGGATCTATGGTTTTAGGAAAGATGAAGGAAACCGCAGAAGGATTTCTAGGACGTGATGTTTCTAAAGCTGTTGTTACTGTACCTGCTTATTTTAATGATTCACAACGCCAGGCTACAAAGGATGCTGGAAAGATTGCTGGATTAGATGTATTACGTATTATCAATGAACCAACAGCAGCAGCTTTGGCATACGGAATGGACAAAGCCGATGGAAAAACTATTGCTGTTTTTGATCTTGGTGGAGGAACCTTTGATGTATCTATTCTTGAAATTTCTGGCGGAGTGTTTGAAGTAAAATCCACAAATGGAGATACGATGCTTGGTGGAGAAGATTTCGATGAAGAATTACTGGGTCATCTTCTGAAGGAATTTAAGAAAGATAGTGGAATTGATCTTTCTGGAGATAATCTTGCCATGCAGAGATTACGCGAGGCCGCTGAGAAAGCAAAGCGTGAACTTGATGGACTTGCACAAACTGATGTTTCCTTGCCATTCATTACAGCTGATGCCACAGGACCAAAGCATTTGAACTTGAAAATTACCAGAGCTCAATTTGAAGCCATGGTTTCAAAGCTTGTTGAAAGAACGATCGCCCCATGCAAGGTAAGAATTGCATGAGATATACACTTTACATTCTTGATATAAAATTTTGTCTCATGGGTATATTATTATTATAGAACTGCGTGAAAGATGCAGATATTTCCCTAGGTGATATTCATGATGTTATCCTTGTAGGAGGTATGACTCGTATGCCTAAGGTTCAAGATACTGTAGAAGATTTTTTCTCAAAGAAACCTAGTCGTGGAGTTAACCCTGACGAAGTTGTTGCTATGGGAGCTGCTATCCAAGGAGGTGTATTAAAAGGAGATGTCAAAGATATTCTACTTCTTGATGTTACTCCACTTAGTCTTGGAATTGAAACACTTGGAGGAGTTATGACCAAATTAATTGCAAGAAATACCACTATTCCCACAAAGAAAGCACAAGTATTTTCAACTGCAGCTGATAACCAACCGCAAGTACAAATCAAGGTTGTACAGGGAGAACGTGAGATGGCTGTTGACAACAAAGCTCTTGGACAATTTGACCTAGTAGGTATTCCACCAGCACCTCGTGGAGTTCCACAAATTGAAGTTTCCTTTGACATTGATGCTGATGGTATTTTAAATGTATCTGCAAAAGATAAGGGAACTGGTAAAGAGCAAAGTATTGTTATTCAAAGTAGTGGGGGACTTTCCGATGATGATATTGAAAATATGGTTAGGGATGCTGAAGCCAATGCCGAGGCAGATACTAAGCGCAGGCAAACAATCGAAGCAAAGAATGAAATTGACAGTTTAATCTACGGTACAGAAAAGAATTTGACTGACAATGGAGATAAGCTTGACGATGAAACTAAGGTTGAAGTAAACAAAGCAATTGAGGAGGCCAAAGCAGTTAAGGACGGTGAGGATTTAGATGAAATCAAAGAAAAATCTGATGCTCTTAACAAAGCTGCAATGAAGATTGGACAAGCTATGTATGGAAAGCAAGAAGAAGGAGAAGCTCCAGCTGAAGAAGAAAAGAAAGATGACAATACTGTAGATGCTGAGTTTAAGGAAAAGACAGATGACAGCGAAAAGAAGTAAAGTAAAGTAGATTAGTTGTCACAATAAGATTTAGAAATTTATAATTCTTCGCAAGTACGAAATTAATATAAAAATGAAGGATAATATTTTAGATAATAGATGCAAGGAAAATATAAATTAAGGCGACAAGGGGCAAACTGAACTAGGATATTTCTTAATTTAGTACTTCATAAAATTGCAGTTTTTATCTTACTCCGGTATTTAGGAAGGACGGAAAAACATGAACACTTGGAATTCATCATTCACAGTTCGGATGAAGATATATTTTCATACTTCTTCCTCATTATTGTTTACTCGTTCCTTTTTATTGCAAGCACTCGAACCTAACAATATCAATAACATAAGTCTATAAAAAAGGAATTTCTAGAATCCAACTCCAGACACTTAAATATGGCAGATACTAAGCGCAGGCAAACAATCGAAGCAAAGAATGAAATTGACAGTTTAATCTACGGTACAGAAAAGAATTTGACTGACAATGGAGATAAGCTTGACGATGAAACTAAGGTTGAAGTAAACAAAGCAATTGAGGAGGCCAAAGCAGTTAAGGACGGTGAGGATTTAGATGAAATCAAAGAAAAATCTGATGCTCTTAACAAAGCTGCAATGAAGATTGGACAAGCTATGTATGGAAAGCAAGAAGAAGGAGAAGCTCCAGCTGAAGAAGAAAAGAAAGATGACAATACTGTAGATGCTGAGTTTAAGGAAAAGACAGATGACAGCGAAAAGAAGTAAAGTAAAGTAGATTAGTTGTCACAATAAGATTTAGAAATTTATAATTCTTCGCAAGTACGAAATTAATATAAAAATGAAGGATAATATTTTAGATAATAGATGCAAGGAAAATATAAATTAAGGCGACAAGGGGCAAACTGAACTAGGATATTTCTTAATTTAGTACTTCATAAAATTGCAGTTTTTATCTTACTCCGGTATTTAGGAAGGACGGAAAAACATGAACACTTGGAATTCATCATTCACAGTTCGGATGAAGATATATTTTCATACTTCTTCCTCATTATTGTTTACTCGTTCCTTTTTATTGCAAGCACTCGAACCTAACAATATCAATAACATAAGTCTATAAAAAAGGAATTTCTAGAATCCAACTCCAGACACTTAAATATGGCATGAAGATAAAATCGGCAATCATTTATTCTCCTTTGGCTTCTGCTTCCTTCTTCGCCTTAGCTTCTTTCCTCTTCTTTCTCCTTTCCTCTGCCAACTTCTTTTTTTCTTCCTTTGTCAATTTCTTCTCAAACAATCCCTTTACTTCTACTTTAGCCTCTGGAGGTATTTCACCATCGATGTATGGTTTCGCTTCCTCCTTCGGTCTTTTTTGTGGTTTTTCAGAAGGAGGTGATGATCCAATTTCAAAATCGTCCGTAACTTGAGCTGCTACACCCAACCCACCACCGGACCATCCTAACATAGCTGAGTCACAAAACATTCCTTCTGATGTGACTCCTCCAACACTAGCTTTAGTAATGGGATGCTCTTCCCCATTGGGTGTCATGTAGGTTGTTCCTGCGGGTGCTACTACAATTCTAGAAGATGCATTTGAAATAATGAAGCGATGACACGGCAGATTTATTGTTGTTGTCGTGCAATGTTTAATGCCAGTATGTTTGCGAGAATAGGTAGGTTTCGATAGGAGAAGAATTTTTTATATGCAAGTGCCATTTTCAGATGATAGAGGGACATCGGATGTAGTCGTGTTGAAAGATCAAGTCAAAAATGTCATCAGATGCAATATTTGTGAGAGTTAAAACTCTGTTAACATCATTATAACAATACTTAATGATCACAACCTAAGAAGTGAAAAAACTCACCTAGATCCTATCCGTACATTGGAAGCAGAGGTTACCACTGTTATGAAATTGTCGTCATCGTCATTACCTGGCGTTATTTGAACTCTGCAAGCTTTCAAAGCTTTACCATTTTTAGACTTGCAATTCCCACAGCCTTCCAAATGTTTTATAACTCCAACCTTGTATAATGTTATGTCAACCATAATGAAAGATAGCGAAATTTGATAAATATGAGGGGATGCCTTTATTGAATCTTGAACTTCAGCGAGTTAATTGTCAGTACAGTAATACAGTTCCTATGACACAGCACTTGTGCAATATTTCCTGCTTTTACTGAGTTGATCTATCTTGAGGTCGCAATTGTATAATAAAAGGATGATACGCATTTTCTACGTTTCCTCTACAGCTCACTTATTTTTTGTGAAAATGTATCAAAATTCTGATTGTTTCCATCAAGTTCATTCTACGTAGATGTTATCAGGTTATTACTTTTTTCGACTATTTTGCCTTTTTATCTCATTTTGTTTTTCATTTTCAAAATAGCGGTGAGCAGGAGCAAATGAATCAGCTGTC
>Ga0209092_10000361_pt1 | contig 43940 bp, 38 predicted proteins | sample FraStrMetagenome_FD_187446 | JGI IMG/M metagenome (GOLD analysis project Ga0209092, IMG submission 187446) | Marine eukaryotic phytoplankton communities from Arctic Ocean - Fram Strait ARC3M Metagenome (SPAdes) (version 2) | ecosystem: Environmental > Aquatic > Marine > Oceanic | place: Fram...
AATATAAAAATTATAAGATTAAAAAGTAAACTAAGATTGATCTTCTGACTCATTTGCAGAAGGTAACCTCAATATCAAGATAACCGTTATAGGCTAATCTAGTATATCAAGCAGTGTGCCTACTGCAGGGCGACCCTCGTACACTAGGATTTATCAATATATAATATTAATACATTAATGCATTAATACAGGTACATATATTTACGTGTATTGACTTTGGGCATAAGCTATGTCTTCATTATATTTCAAAGTCGCTATACAAATTCAAACATGAACTATACACCGGAAAGTACTTGGAATTATATTTCAATAGTTATATGATCTAATCAGAAAAGCTATGTCTTCATTATATTTCAAAGTCGCTATACAAATTCAAACATGAACTATACACCGGAAAGTACTTGGAATTATATTTCAATAGTTATATGATCTAATCAGAAAAGCACAAGGTTGTAAGTTAAAATGATAGTAGTCACATTTCTGGTAGCGATGGCAAATGTGGGGAATCACAGAAAACGATGTATCAGGGTCAAGGGTACCAAGTGCCAATTACTGATCGTACCTCTGGCTCGGGGGCTTCTATACACGTCTGTCGATGAGACGTGAACAAGGGTTCACCCAAGTCAAGCTTCATAAATTTAGTACAAGCACCATTAGTAGAATTTATAACTGTATTTATAACAGTATTCTATATGCCGTCTTGTCATCACTATTTATGCCTGATATTTTCTCGCTATCACAAAATTCACTACCGATATGCAATTTCAAAAAAAATGTAAGGGCCTTCAAAATAAGAAATAGCCTATCTCTTTCCCGAAAGAAAAAAACAAATTCGAAAATACGAAAATATTCGAAAATTCGAAGTAGATCTACCACCGGTATCATATTCGGAAACTTTATTACGTTCTATTACAATCAAACTTCTATGAACCCTCTCAGATCTTAGACTTTCAACCATGGTGAAAATTCACCTAACCGCTGTGATGCCGCTGCACTTGCAACTACCAACTCTACTACATGTCTGTAGACATATGTGTACTTGTACAGACTTGTACTTCGAGAAGTACATGGTTTTTTTTTGAGAATTCATGAGGTGTGAGTGTGAGGTGTGTTGCAAATGCATCATCATTCCGTCGTAAGAGAGAGGATAACTGTCGGCTGGTAGATCTACATGTACATATAAAACCAAACCACCCAATGGGATGAAATACGAAACACATTGACAACATTCACACTTCACAACAGGATCACTATCGAGAGGAAAGGAAACGGAGCGCCATCTTATGGAGATTATTTCGTTACATCAGCCAGTGTGAACTAGCAAAGAAGACCAACGTCAAAAATTTATACGTGTTTCAGTTGCAGACGCACGGGCTTCGAGCAGCACTTAGTGAAGTTCTATTGTACAATCATTGCAAAAACTTACATCCCTTAATTTTCCTATATCACGCGATCATTACAGTCTGCGTTTAAACCTATTTCTGCAATGCTTCCGTCTTCCAGTGTCGGTGGAGCGTCACGGCAGTTAACGGGAAAACGCAAGCTTTCGTCACAGCTGAAAGTAGATTCCACTATGGACGTCTCACGTGGTGGGGCAATTAGTGGTGTTACGAACAGTAATAGTGCATTGCATTTTTTGCAGAGCAAGGGGAGTAGTGACGAACGGATATTGCTTCGACCTTCAGCTACGAATAATAGCAGCGACGACAACAACAACAATAATAATAATAATAATTTGGGGCTGACTGTGGGGATTGTGGATTGGTCGCAACTGCATTTGCCAGAAAGTATGTCCGCTAACAAAGCTAGTGCACATTCTACCAAGATGACGTTAGAAAGAGAGATGTCGGCATCTTGCTTGAATCCAAATGAAGTTGCCGTAGCGGCTACAGCCACTACGAGTTTTTATGGAGGGGACGAAACAGATCGGGAAGAGGAAGACAATTCTCGAGTTGGTTCGAAAAAAATTGATGATGATGACGATCAAAATTTATCAGAAAGTATCTCGGGTGGGCCCTTGATTTCAGCAGAAGCCTCACGTGACGAGCAAATTCATTCATTCAAAACCCAATACGAAGATGATTGTCTTCAATTTCGCGCCGGTTTGGGTTATTCGGGATTCAATTTGTTTGGTGGGGGATGCTTAAATATCAATCTCCCAACGATGCCTGCGCAAGATATTGCGGGTGAGTACGACGTGTTGTACTTAAATTACATTCGTCATCACATTCGAAGGGGTAGGATGAAATATGTAACGGTGGAACATCAACAGACAGCAAAAGGCAACGTATCCGTCAACGCTGTGCAATCGCCCGAAGGCATGATTATGGAATACAGAGTAAACTATGATTGTCGGCAGATGGACTTACCGCCAGAGTTAGTTTGTACTGATAACTTTTGCTTCACAGAATCGAAGAGAACCATAGATCAAATTCAATTCAACATCGAGGACGAGGATGACGGTGAAGGACAGCCTCATCCATATCAAGATATATCAGAAGGACCTGTTTGGGGTTGTATAAGTGTCATAGAGAAACCTATTGCCATTGGATGGTTGCCCGGATACTTTCCAAACCTAAGAATGGTCCGAGACAAGACTGATGATGATGACGATAGCGAGGTGGAAGAAAATAGTTCGGACGAAGAAGGTATTGATAATGAGATATTGGCAGCTGAATTTCCCTACAATCGGAGTAAAGCATTTATGTTTGATTCCCCCGAAGAAGCATACGCAAGGAACAATGAGTACTATAATACAGACAAATCATGGCTTGTTAGATATAACATATTACCTCCGGAGCTTGCAATGCTTGTAAGAACATATTTGTATCCCCCGCCAGCACTCATTTTTGAGAAGGGCGACATTTGGTTTTCAGCGTGTTGGAACGACGACGATTCCGAAGATGGAATCACTTGGTCGACCATTGCTCGCCCGAGAGTTTTGATTAAGGATTTGAGGATGAAAAAAAGTGATAACTTGTGTTAGCAATAGAGTTATACTTGTGTTTCATCTCCGACTGAAGGTCATAGAGTTTCATACTGTTGTTAATAAAATATAAATGAATGTTTACCAGGAGAGCTCGATATAAGACTGGAATATTACACTCGTCTGTAGAAATGGGGAGGATAGCGACACTATACTTCGTGAAAAAACGACATCGAGGATTTTACCCTACGAACCTCGTCGTCGAATTGATGAAATAATCACCACTATAAAGTTAGAGGTTCGTCTGAAAGATTCTTGCAGGTTTTACGTATTGAATTAGCTTAAAAAATTGCTCTTTGCATATCAATGAGTGGCTTGAAAAGACTAATGTTTACAGCCCGTCTACTTCATCTAATGATGAACTACATATATCAAGCCCAAACAATTTGATTGTGAAAGTTCTCAAGGATTATTGCATTTTAGGTTAAGGTTAGAGAGTGATGTACATGCGGGATATGGCGCGTGCGGGTTGTCGTTGTCGCACGGGGCGCGGGTACTCAAAAATATCGCTGTTTTGTTATCGAGATAAACTGTGGTTACATAACAACGAATCGAATGATGATTATCGAGAATATTTCTTCGAAAGTACATTATGAATTTCTAATCATTGAACAACTTCCTGATGTGTATAGATATCCTTGGCGTATATGTGCTCCTTACGCATAACGCATCCAACTACTTTTAGAACAAATTCATTTCGTTATTTGTTGAGGAACTCAGGAATAGGAATATGACCTTTAATAGTTGTATCATTATCTGATACTCCAACGACACGAATTCAATTCATGAACTGTTCCTAATCGCATTCAAAATCGATGCCGCTAAGATCAATACGATGCCCACTTGAATTATCACCGGTTATAGTTCCAGATTGAGCAGGATTTTTTGTAGCGCCTATAAATGTACCATTCGACGTACCTAGCAATCTAGCCCTCTCCGGTGCATTCACACTGAACTAGATTAATTACAATCCTTTCAAAATGATTTCTTATTAAATCATTAACACCTTTTGGTACTTTTAAGAATCTTCGTAATCATCCTGTGTTCCTATCCTGTTACATTTGACATTAAAGTTATTTTGAGGACGTAGCGATCACGCTTCTTCCTAAATCATATGCAGTCTTCATTGCAATTACCTAGAAAAAATGTCTTTTCAAAATGATTCATTTCGCCAAATGCACCAAGTAACTCTCCAGCACATATAGAATATGACCAACATGCGTCGTTTGTATATTATTCTGGTGTTCTAATTCTCTCGGATGATAACACGCAATAATGGTAACGTCCTTGGGACACCCTTGAGAATACACCGGAACCTGGTTCATAATCTTTGTAGAAAAATTTGTCACCGAAATTATCCTTTAAACCGGAGATATACCACAACAAGAGTCGAACCATTTCCTCCTCTCCTTAAAATCAATGCGTTTTAAAGAATACTACATCCATCAATACCGAAGAAGGAAGTCCTCATATGTTCGAAGGTAGCCTGAAGCCAACATCACACCTCAGTTCCGTCATTTTACATCGCCCATCATCATCGAATCATTGTTAATTTCGTTCCACATGTGTGCCTTCCGTGTCTCACTTTTGTAAGGATCGTGATTGCGGTTCCCATTATTGCCTGTCATTACGTCATTACATCTTGTCTTTGCTTCTCATCCTCTTCTCTTGTGCATGCAGCAGCGCAATGGAACCATGTCCAGTGTCCAGATGACATATATGACCTCTGAACGCGTGCGCGCGAGGGATTATCATTACCGTACATGTACACGTTTCTTTTAGTCGTGTCAAGTGTCAAGGTGTCAGTGTCAGCCTGCCAACTGTCGAGACAAAATTATAATGCGTATTTTTACTAAGTTAGACTTTCTGGATGGCAATTTCAACATTTTACGAGTTACGAAGTTGAAGCATACCGAACGGTTCGCAATTCGCAAATACTAACTACGCGAACATCTTGTCTCGCCCTTACGCTTTACATTGTACACGCAAAAGTCCAAAACCATACAACATTTTTATTTTCTTCAAACATACGAGTTCTTTCGAAAACTCCGGTTACAAGTTGAAACACACGATCTGCTCCAAATGTAAGTACAACACAACAGCAAACCATCTCCTCCCATATTCATCGTCTTGATAGCGTGTGATTTAGTTCAAGTGGGATGTAAATCGAGATCTTCGAATTCGCAAATGCATGCGTGGCAAACTCCCCGATTTAAATTTCGCATGTACCCACGATCAACATCGTACATGTTTTACATATTTTTCTCTGGGAGATACATAAGCCGCTTTGATGGGATTCATTCTGTATCCGGGTTACTCCAACATAACTGGGTGGCTGATGGCATGGCTGATGGCATTGGTTTTACGTTGCTTGATAGCATGGCGCATGGCACAGCAGCTGCATCAACTAACATCAACATGCGCCGCACAAGCTGTTTCCACACTTCCTCTCATATTCAAAAACGTGCGTTCGTCCGTACGATACACACCCATCATTTCACACGATTCCTCGTACCTCCTCTGTGAAGGTCTTCACATACGTACATTCGTCACGCACCCCTTAACCTTTACTTATGTTCTCACATAATTTGAAAACTTCAACTTTTTTTTATAAATTACTACAGAAAACGGATACCCTCCATAGCAGAGTCGTTGACACAAGTAACCTATCATTATGATAAGAGAAAGACCATCTGCCACAAAGACGGTATGGTTGTGCTACGTTGCCGCGACGGCACATGCCTACAGCAACATCCGACCGCATGTGAAGATACGTACAAGCACTCTGTCCACGCGTATGTACAGCACTGTCAATCCGCCTCCTCCTCCTCACAACAAACAGTCTACAAATAATGATAATAATAATAGCAGTGAGAAGGAAGAAGAGATATTAAATGGATTGTGGGCGGATCATCAAAGCGTGGATCCATCCACTGTGGATAATGCTGCAGCAAGCTTTCTGAATGTCTTGGCAGCAGATGATCAAAATCAACATCAGCAGCATTCTTCGTTTGTACATGAGATTGTTAATGGACATCATCATTCTCATGAGGTGCAGTTGGATGAGATCTTACCTGTCGTGGATACAGCAGTAACAGCGACAGATCTTACGGACTCACAACCAGAGGAAGAACCATCGATTGTTCCACCCATTGCCTCTGCTTCTAAAACCGACGATGATGTAGGACAAGGTCAAATCTTAAAATTTGCCATTCCAGCCATTGGGGTATGGTTGTGCGGTCCACTCTTATCCTGCATTGATACGGCGTCTGTGGGTTTACTGAGTGGAACGGCACAACAGGCAGCCTTGAGTCCAGCTGTAGCCGTGACGGATTATTCAGCTTTGTTACTGGCATTTATTTACACTGCCACAACGAATTTAATGGCTACGAGTAACGTAGAAGAGAACCAAGATGCTCGTAATACCCTCGTTCAAAGTTTGCGCACGTCTTTTTACAGCGGACTTGTACTGGCTGTAGGTTTATTATGGCAGTCTTCCCGTATGGTTCGAGCGTTGATGGGAAATGGAGCAGATGTGTCTGGAATCTTCGGTCCGGCCTTGCGTTATGTGCGCATTCGTGCTTTGGGTATGCCGGCTGCAGCCATCATTGGTTGTGCGCAGGCTGCCTGTTTGGGTCTCAAGGATATCCGTGCCCCATTTTATACATTAGGTGCTGCTGCGGTGGTAAATTTCTTTGGTGATATGTTACTCGTGGGACGATCAGGGACATGGGTTGGAGGTACTGCCGGAGCTGCGTGGGCAACTGTCGCGAGTCAATATGTGGCAATGGGATGTTTCCTAAAGTGGTTGATTCACAAGAAGCAGGATAATATGAGTTTGATGGATCTGCCTAAAGAAGGAAAGGAACATAAAATGAATTTGACGGCGAACATACTGGACATTACTGGAAACAGTACCGGTAATTTTAAGAGTTCAGTAACATCTTCTGCGTCGACTATGCGTCACAAAATTTTACAGACGCCCAGCCCGATTCGCACTGCCACAAGTAGAATTAAGCGACGTGCCGAGAAGCAATTGCTTTCTTTCAATTCAAATAAAAACAACAACAAGAAGTCCTCGTTTTCTACGAAAGGATATTTATCCGACTCAGGTTTTTCGCCAAGCCAAGTTGTTCGATTTCCTTCAAAGTCCATTTGGAATCAATTTCGCCCCTACGTTTTGCCTGTTACCTCAAGCAGCATTGGTCGCGTGAGCATGTATATAGCCATGAATTACGTAGTGAGTAGTACACTTGGTGCTTCTGCGATGGCCGCTCAACAGATCATTTTGAGTATATTCTATTGCTTGTGTCCGATTGCAGACAGTTTGAACTTAACGGCCCAAAGTTTTATTCCTGGCGTAACTTCTCCGGGAAAAAGAAAGAAATTGGTTCGTGAGTTAGTCAAGACCGGTATTTTGTTCGGTGTAGCTATGATGGGCCTTGCGTCTTGTATTCCGTTGATTTCTCATTGGTTTACGAGCGATCCCAGTGTCATTTCATCTGTAAATAAGGTCGTTCCTATGTTACTAGGAATATTTTCTGTGCATGGCTTAGTCATGGCAGGTGAAGGAATATTGTTGGGAATGAAAGATCTTGGCTTTTTGGGAAAAGCTTTCAGTGCATTCTTCGTGGTCGTACCTTACGCGATGCTTTCGATGAAGAAGGTCTTGGGCAGCGGTTTGACGCTCAATAGCTTGTGGGGCGTATTTGCCGCTTACCAGATGGTTCGAAGTGCTATGTGGTTGAGCAGAATTTCATCTTTGAATCGTCGTCATGGCGATGATCGCAGTGTTGTTCATAGTTCCTTTGTCGAAACTGTTCCTCCGCCCATTGTTGTTCTCGACGACGTTGGAATTCCCTTGAATGATCTGATTCCCACTTCAGAAACTGCCGCCACGGCATTGATGAATACGATTGGAGAAGATGCTCTTCCGAGCGATGATGTAATAATCTCAGAAGTAGATTTTCAGTAAATGTATGCGGGAAAGTTACATCAGCATTATCGATTCCCCTTGTTGTTTACCGGAATTGAGAGTGTATTTATATTTGTTGATGTTTGCCCGAAATGTATGTATATAAAAGATAATATGTAGAAAGAAACCGAAGCTGAGCAGCGCTTTAAGAGGAGAAAGGAGAGATGACCCTGTCCATATTGTTTATAAGTTATTTGTTCTCAGATGGCGCGACTTCGGAAAATGTGTACAATTTTGTAAGTAGAGGGAATAGAAAATATTTCAGTCAAGAAATTTAAACGACTTCGCCACGTTGATGGTATGTAAAAAGTAATGAAGTCGTTTTGACCTGATAACTTTTCTCATACACACAGTACAGGAAGGACCTGAACTACTTCTACAAACGTAGGAATGAACGAAGTTCTACGTGTACACTTTATTTCGTGCCGAACACAATCTATATTATTTCCTCTTAATAGAAAAGGTGGATAGTTATTGTTTAACATCTTTATAGAGAATATAACGTAAACAGAATCAGCATCGGTACTATCCCTTTGTGAATTTCTGCATCTCTATCTTCATGAACAAGCATTTGACTTATACTCTTGTAGCAGAATTGGTTTTGTTCATCCAAAAGAAGAATTTGTAACTCAACAGAGTGGCGAGGGGCAAGTGGTTACCAAAAACAAAAATTCTTATTGTTAAATTTCGTTGCTCCAATAGGAACAGACTTTTTGAAAAGCCGCTGTGGAGATCATTTCAGAATCCGTGTGCATTTCATTACGACAGTACCGAAAGTGAGGTTCGTGTTTACAAGTAGGTAACGCTAAAGGTATGACACATCTAATAGGAAAACAATATCAAGACAATGTTATGGAGAGTAAAAAATTGTAAATCTATCCGTTTGACAGATATTTATCTCGACGAAGTTCGTTGTCTTTTGTGTCTGGCATTGGATGATCTTCTCATTTTACGCATCTTCGTCTGCATCATATCTTTCAAAAGCTTTGAGGCTATTCTTCCTTCCATCAAACTTTTCCTTGCCAATTGGCATACAGTAAAACTTACTTGATTCCCAGCTTTTTTGGCAACTCTCAAGATTGTGTCAAAAACATCAAAATCGTCCTCACCGCCATCTTGAACAAAGCGAACAAGACTTTCATAAATATGTCGGGTATTTCGATGAATGCCCTTTGACGTTGAAATTAGTTTTCGAACTCCATTATTGCAACCACCAAAGCTGGAAGTCCATACACAGACGTCTCCCTCTCTATTTTGATACGATCGTTTAACTACTTGTTTTATCCATTTCTTCGTCATTTTCCAGGCTAAAGCGGCTTTTGTTGTTGACGGATATCGAAACTTTTCTCGGAACCCTTCAAAAATGTTTTGATGATATTCTTCCCTCACATCATCGTTGTGCAAGTAAACTGCGAGTACTCCATCATTTTCGAGCATGAGATAATAGCTATCCCCGTTCTTATTCTTTTTAGAATTATCACTAAAAATGTTTTGACGGACAAAAGACGATGACGATACATCGCCACTATTCCAAATAAAGCCGTGGGCGCGGTTTAGATCTGACCCCACCAACAAGAGCATTTCTCCATTATATATTGTTACAAAGCATTGGCCAACAGCGCCTGGCACAAATGTCTCTGTACTCCAAACGATACTATCACCATCATCAAGGTTGGTCGAGGATTGGTACGCAACAAATAATTCACAGCTTGGACTCAGAGCAGCATAATATTCGCCAGAACTTGACCATAAAATGTTGTTATCATCATTATTGCTCATCGGGTACATCATATCCCCTTCTCGTAAAACATTTCCATCGTGGGCTCTCTCTCTATTTGACTTTCGCTTCTGTTTATTTTGACCTTGCCTTGACCCGTGATGATGCTGATAATTATGTTCTCTGACGTATCCTTCGTCGTAAAGAAGCGGTTCGCTAGCTGGGATTACGTTATCATAGTAATCTTGAACAAAATCCTGTGATACGATCCAGTAATACCCGTCCGCAAAAAGTTCCTTTCGAAACACCCGTAATATTTCTCTGTCGAAATCCGGGTCATACAAAACTTCCTGCCATTCCGAGACATCCACAGGCCTACTATTCTGCCTTCTACGACGATCGTTCCGATTCTGATAATGATGCCCATAGGAATCATGCGAAAAATAATCCTCGTACCCGCGTTGGTGTTGAAACTCATCAAATGTGGAACTAAACATCTTATTAAACAAAGAGTAGGGGTCAGAGTAGGAATCATACGCTCTCCAATCTGAATCACGTCCCGTATGCATCTCACTTCCACTCCTCCTCCTCCTCCTCCTTCGCTGATGATTTTGAGATTGTAAGACCAAGTCATACTCCATCTTCTTCTCTTTATCACTCAGCACTTCATACGCCTCAGCAATCTTCGCAAACCTCGCATTAACCTCTTCTACCCTACTCGCACTCGAACCATCATCTCCATTCTTCTGCTTCTGCTTATCCGGATGATGCTGCTGCGCCTGTCGTCTATACGCACGTTTGATTTCCGTTTGATTATAATCCATCCGAAAAGCAGCACCCTCATCATCGTTCGAAGAAGACGATTCTACCAATCCAAGAATTTGGTAGTAATTAAGCCGTTCCCAGTCATATTTAAAATCTTCTGCCACAACGACACACGCGAGAAGGAATGCAACGACGTATAAACCTACGCCAAGAGCTGCCGTCATGAAACGACGAATGCTGCAACGGCGTCTAATGCTTACTGACGCGATCCGGCGGTGCATGAAATGATGTAGGAATGATCGCAGTAATAATGAGAGTGATAATGATAATAATGGTAAGGATTGGTGGAATTTCAAACGGTGTTCTATTTATTTATTTATTTATTTTATGACGGAGGAGTGATGAGTGATGAGTGATGAGTGTGGTGAATGAGAGGAAGAGGAAAGATGAGTGTGATGTTTACACGAGTATTACATGTATCGGTAAGCTCGTAGCTTGTGTTCGTGTTTTCTTCTGAACTTCTGACCCTGGACCCCGTACGAAAATGATCCATTGCAATAAAAGGAACGATATACGAACTTCAATTTTCGTAGCGAGAACTCGCACGACGCGTGTTGTGTTTGCGCAAAGGGTTGTTCCTCAGAATATATATATATCCCAGTGTATTGAAAAAAAGATGAAACACACATTCTCTCTATTTGTACAATTCATTGTTTATTATAAGGTATGCCTTATAGGCGACAATTGATGCATCGTACACCAGCTAGCCGAACCACAATGAGTTCACGGCTTCGTTTATCGAAAGGAATAAAGCATCGTGTTGACTTTCGAAAATATATTTCGAGTAGCACTCGACAAGGTTGCATTATGTTGGCGTTAGGTTTAATCATTGGAAGTCTTACCAGTAATTATTACATCGTGTATGAGGAAGTGAATGTTAAGCCTTTACACACATTGAATGCTAAACTTGCAAGTGGTCTACGAAAAAATCTAACGATATTGGATGTACGACCGGATGAGGATAATTATAATGCTATTTCTCACAATAGTGATGATCTGAAGGTTACAGATAGTCCTGGAAACGAAATAAAGTATATCGGTGAAGCTACAGATAATAAAAAGCATATCGGTGAAGAATCTAAGGATAATAAGAACGACGCTACCACTAAAACCAATGTGGAAATTAATTCAAATTTGAAAAATGTGGAAGACGTTATTAACAGAGTGGATGTTGATAATCCAAACGCTACTGCAGAAGATGTTAATGGAACGAAGATAAATATTGACGATAAGAAGAAAACGCAAGTAGAAGAAGAATTGATTGCAGGATTTGAACTTTTGAGAACACAAAGCATTCCGACAACCTTGACTCCCGACATCATGAAAACGAATTTCTTGTCAGATCATTTGAAAAAGAGAATACTCGTGACTGGTGGAGCTGGCTTCGTTGGAAGTCATTTGGTTGATAAACTCATGACGGAAGGTCATGAAGTTATAGTTTTGGATAACTTTTTTACTGGCCAAAAAAGAAATATCGAGCATTGGATTTATCACCCAAATTTCAGCTACATTGTTCACGACGTCGTTAATCCAATACTTCTTGAAGTGGATCAAATATATCACCTCGCATGTCCTGCATCACCTCCTCATTATCAATATAATCCGATTAAGACTGTAAAGACTAGCACACAGGGAACTTTAAACATGCTAGGACTCGCCAGACGTGTTAATGCTCGAATGCTCCTTGCATCAACTTCAGAAATTTACGGGGATCCACTGCAACATCCACAGTCTGAAACTTATTGGGGTAATGTTAATACAATTGGTCCAAGATCTTGTTATGATGAAGGAAAACGTGTCGCAGAGACAATGATGTATGCATTTCAAGGTCAGGCAGACGTGGATGTTAGAGTAGCACGTATTTTCAATACATTTGGTCCAAGAATGCATCCAAACGATGGAAGAGTGGTTTCTAACTTCATTATTCAAGCGCTGCAAGGGCTAGAATTAACTGTATATGGCGATGGCAAGCAAAGCCGGTCCTTCCAATATGTAGCGGATTTGGTCGAAGGCTTATATTCACTCATGAATGGTAACTACAGTCTGCCTGTAAATCTCGGCAATCCCGAGGAATATACAGTAGAACGATTTGCCAATCATATCCGAAATATCACAAAGAGCAAAAGTGAAGTTAAATTTTTGGAAGCCAGCAGAGATGACCCTCATCAACGGAAACCTGACATAAGTACAGCGAAAGAGAAAATTCAATGGGAACCACGAGTCAGTGTAGATACTGGGCTTGAGCTTACAATAAAGTACTTTCAGTCAATTCTGAAGGAACAAGGCGAAATCGTCCCCACCGGTGCGGGCGCTTCCAAGCCCAAAAACTTTTCCTAAAAAATTAATGTTTGATTATCATTGAATGCGTTATTGGACCGTTCAAGCATGGTAAACTTCATCTCAATTAATTCTATTTTTATATTATATTAGTTCTTGTTGAGAGGTTTATCGGATTCGTACGCATGACATGAGATGAGAAGAAGAAGAAAAATGTAAAAAAGTTGTTTTGGGGGCTTCATACTTGTTACATGTATTATTTTTGTTGAAGCAATCCTAGTAATGATATGCAAAGTAAATGTATTCACTGTTAGAAATACTACCTCTTTTCTGCTTTACCACGCAATTTGAACGAAAACTTGTAACCCCACTTCCAAAACTTTATTCGTACAATTCCTACTGTTCCGTATTTGTTACAATAGTGATGGTGGTATATTGCGATTGTATGAGATATTCTTGATTTGGTAACGAGATATCATTTAATTGACAATATGCTAGCCTACAGAAAATCGCACGGAAAGCATAAAGCATACTGCTTGAGAAGGAACACTGTTCATATACTACACTTTTGACCTCTATCTTATTTTAAATAAGTAGTATGATAAATAAAATCTTGTCGTGAGCCCATAATTTGTCTCCACCTTCTTTAGTATAGACTCAACTTCATTGAAGTCTGAGTATGCTGAGGTTTCAAGTCCCCAATTAGCAATTAAAAATGTACAGAAAAATAACTGTGAAATGGACTATGTTTCTTTGCTTTTTCACTCATAAGGTAAATCAGGTGCCTTCGCAACTCTCATGGGAGAAGACCGCCTTTTCGTTCCCAGAAATCCTCCGGGGTGCTTCATATGCGCTCTGAACTCTACCCAACAATCACCAACATTGGTCATTGGATCACTCTTTTCATGACCTTTTGAACCTGAACCTTCCGCCATTACATTGGTATTCTGTAATTCTGCAAGAGATGAAGCAAACAGTGCATCTTGCGCTTCCGCAAATCCTAATGGTATCGTTTCCGAATCACAAAACCGTAAGTCAAGTCCTTGTAAGTCCCTGTGTTGGACAATTATTTGACTACTTGCACGTGTGCGGTGAGATTGTATGCCGCCAGAAAATCCTACTTTCGCGACATTATCGAAATTATTGGCCTGTTCTTCAAGAGAGTCACAGTGAAAGATCAATGAAGGATAAGGTAGTGACATATCATTTCGGGCAGCAGGAATGGGTCTGAACAAAAGTGGCTTAGTTCCACAACCAGCAGTTGGCCATTCATAGACGCCAACTATGCTTCGACCTGGAGAAGCATTTTGTGGACGTTTGAGTGCCGACAGCGTAAATTTTCCACCGATGGACTGTATCGTCGGATCCTTCGAAGACGTGAAAAAAGGAATGACAACCTCTTTCAATCTACACCCCTTAGCATTCTCAATGACTTCGACCTTTGATTGTTTCTTTTCTATGTTGCTGTCCTCCTGCGGTAAATCTAAAAATATCTGTTCCTCCTTTCCAACCAATACATTGCACGCTTTGTCTGTAAGACTTTCCTTTCCCCACATCCTAGAGAGATTGAGCTTACATCGTACTAGAAACGAACTTTTATGCTTTCGTTTAATTTCAGTACCCAACTTACTTCGCAATTCCCCAACATGGCCAGTATGCTTCGTGATGGACAGCAACGAAAGTTCCGAATGTCGCTGACTGTCAGAATCTAAAACGCGATTGGGCAACATCGGCAATAAATGCAGTAGGCTACTATTCGATCCAGTTTCGAGCAAAATCGAAGGACCGAACAGTTCATCGGCAAACGTTACACCCTCCTCATTTGTTCCTCCCAACGACGACGATGACGACAACGCAGACGATGCCTCCTTTGCTCCAAAATACCGACAAAGCGCATCACGTGATCGCATTGCTGCATCCTGTGAGGGAGATAGCAATGTTATAATTGAGGTCATTCCCTTACTACATGATGATGATGATGATGATGATAATGTGGATGATAGAAGTCTTCGGCTTGCATTCATTACGGATCGTGTATTCCTTTTTTTGTATCACACAACATCAAATTGAAAGTATTTCAAATTGTTCTGTCTCATGCTCATGGAGGCTCATGTGCAAGTCCGTGCCCACCATGCTGCGTCAGTATTCTTATGAAGCTAAATCACTATCTTAACGTTATGGTATACATATTTTTTGACACCTGAAAAAATATTCTAAATTCTGAAAATACGGTATCATAAAATCCAACATCCAACCATGATGGCCTGGATGATCGACTGTTCGTTATTATTGACATCCATTACGCAGACAAATATGTAACATTCCCACGAACGAAATATGACTACCGAACATCACCAACAACACGAAGAAGAAAAGAGAATCGATGATCCTCTCGGAGGAATCATTGACCAACCACACGATGGTCCGGAACAGGAGAATGCTGGAAGTACGTTCACGATGACGACGGCTCAGGCGGCTACATTTTTACTTACTGGATGGTCACAGTATGGGATTGTAGAGCGTGCCATGTATCATTTTGAGCTTATGCTTCCGATTGTGTTACCCGTGGTGGATGAGCAAGGTGTGCCGCTAGTAGTAGGGGAAGGCGAGGAGGAGGAAGCGGATGGATTGGAATATGTTAGTAGTGGCCATGGGTCAGATTTAAAAAATGATGGCAGTGGATCTAATAGTAGCAGTAATGAAGATCGATCGAATGTGTTTCGGGGAAATGTCCTTATGCCCAGTTATAGTGGAATATTGGCGTTGCTAGAATGCGTACCGTCACAGCCCAGTGCAAAGCTTTCCAAGCATAAGAAAAAGAGTCTGAAGAAGAAGTTGATTAAATTCAATGAGTACGCTGGTAATTTGTATTCGCGTTATACTTCACGATTGTCAAGTTATAAACATGTGCTGCATGAACCTGTAAATATTCCATTGGCTATAACTCCGAGTACTCGAGTCGCGTTTTGTTACGAAACGACTCGTTTGGTGTTGTGTTTGGATGCAACTTCTGCATTAACTTCCCTTCATAACGGTCAATATCCCATTGATAACGTTGCGAAGATAATGGAAATATATTTATGTGGTCTCGTTAAGCCCATATCAATATCCAATGAAAGAAAAGAATGGAAGCCAATTATTGCAGTTACAGTCATTGCTGTGTTCGGCGATGACGCAGATGAAGATCGAAACAAAATCCATTTGCACAATTACACCCCTTCAGCAGATGATGTTAGCGTTCTCGTGAAAAATTTCACTATCCAAGGTTCAAACTCTGTTGATTTTTTGGCCAAAAAAATACACAGTTGGGCACGAAATGAATTAGAGATGACTATTTCATCGCGGATTCCACAAAGTTGCTTCTGCGCTCAAGAAAAGATGGATTACGATATATTTAACTTGAGAAACAAAGAATCTTCAGCCCAAAAACTTCTTTCTGCATCGAGAATAGCGCTTGATACCCTACCACAGGAAGCACGCCCCGCAGTTGTGATAGCTACCGCATGTTCAATTCGGTGTGAGCCTGATATTCGCACTCGTCTGAATGAACCGTATTGGAGAGATATTCCTATTCATATCCTTGATGTCACCTCTTCTGGTTTACGACAATCTTCAACTATGAAAGTAAAAGGGGTTTTGCAAAACATTCAAGAGCTACAGTCAACTTTTAACAAAGATGCTTTATTTGCATTATGTAAATACACTGGAGGCATATTTTTAGATTATCAAGCTCTGATTGAGGTTACTTCGATACAAGCGGGTAGCGTTCCGTCGACTTCGCGATTCAAAACAGATACATTTTTGGTATCTCGTCGTCGATCAGTTAGAGCGAATGCTTTGCAATGGTATTCGCTTTTTTCCTTGTCACCGCTGACGCCTTCGCCTGTAGATTCTTGGGGTCGATCTGCTGCTTCTGATGGCTCTATACGTTCTGAAAGTGGTGTTGCTTCTACACTCACCATCGATATTCCCTCATCATTGCTTCATGAATCTTCAACCTTCTTTAGAGGCAACCAAGGGAATACGGCGCAGCAAGATCGTTCAAGTTTCACGTATTCATTACCACTTATTTCAATAAAAGGAATTTTGAGTCAAAGGATAAAAGTAAGTTATGCTCTAAAATGAAAGAAATTTATAGAATCATTTCTGATCTTGTTGATAGGAAGGATTCGGAGTAAGGAAATACGGCCGTGATACTTATCATCCAGATAAGATTTCAGTTCATTTTTCATTGAAGGTTATGGGTTCAGTCATTAACTACGAAGTTATGTTTGAGGCTTCATCATTAAGGTGCCGTCAAATTGGACGAGCCTATTGCCGGATATATGTCGTTCAGCAGAGCGATCTTTTAATTGGAGATATGCTTAATGACTCAGAAATAAATTCTACTCTTACGAAGCTTGCCCGATCAGTTAAGGAGTCCGATTTTGTTGAATCTTTCCTATGTCGAGAAAAATCTAAAAATGTTACGGACGAATATTTGGAAAATGTTGAGTCTTTGGAAAGGCTTGGTTACCTTAATCACCATTTTCGGAGCGAGTCATTTGATGTGGTCTTTTGCGATGGCTTCCATAAAGTTATATCGTTTGAAGGCAAAGAACTAGCAAAGGAATATCAGAAGTTGACCAACACTATCGAAAAATTTTGCCCTTACGTTATCACCAACAACAAAATGTATTTAAAAGTTCTTGACCTTCCGAAATACACTATTCAGTCAATGATCCTTGTGTCCGTCACCAAGCAACTTTTTTCTCGAATGTATACAATTTCTATTTCGTTCTTTGCAATAGACACAAAAGACTTCCAAAAATTTTTCGTTCAGTTGAAAAAAGAATTATCTTCGATTGAAAGTGTCTCAATACTCCCTAAGCGCTTCGATCCGCGTCAAGTAGTAAGGACGGGATCACGACCTATGAGTGATATCTTTCGTCATTGCGAAAGCTGGCAACTAAGAAACGATCCTGAGTTGCTTCCTCTAGTTTGTAGAAGGCGTTTAGAAATTGGAAAGTTTATGCTGTGTAACAATTCTCGAGGATGCATCCTTTTTATGAAATATGTTGCGGATAATTCACGAAGTATTTTGGACGAATCAGCTGTTGTTTCGTTGAAAGAATTCCGTCTTTTGACTTATGAGATAGATAATACCGACCAAAACATTGTCGTTAGACTTCATATGGGTAAGATTTGTGAATAAAATTTTGGTTTTTTCTTTTGGTTTTATCCCTAACCTATTTCTCGTGAGTAGATGTACCCAATGGACATTTCTTTGTTCGATCATATTCAGAATCTATTCACGACATCTTTCATACCATCAACAAAACTGTTCGTAGAAGAGATCGAGAGTGTGGAGAAGTCCTTCAATGTAGAAGTAGGTTGCTTAGTGGAAAAGGTAGCTTTCCGGATGTACGTCGTCTCCTTGCTTACTCGTCGTCAATGTCATTTCCTCTCCGATTTTTTAGTAACCCAAGGGGTAACATCAACAATATACTTTTGAATCTTACGATTTCATTTTTGATCAATTGTTCCCTTGATATTAGTATTGACATTTCGCGAGTTAACGACATTTCCGAAGAGAATGGTCAATGGTTTCTTTTTAACTTAGATAATGAACATACTTGTATGTTGAACATTGCGCCTAAGTGTGAAATGATGAACAATGAGTACTCATTCAAATCCTTATTTTTTCATTCTTTTGGTATTGGTGACCTATATACAACAAGGCTTGATGAGGATACCACAGATGATGTGGACCAAGTCGATCAAGGTAGTAACGCTGAAAGCGATTTGTCGCTGATAGCAGCGAAAATTGTTGATGAACATGACAGGAATTTTGCGCGTGCCGCTTATCTTGCACTACGACAGGAAAGGACATCGTCAAATAATGCAATCGTATTTACGAAAGGTGATTTCAGATCTGTACTGGATGTGTGCGAAGAAAATGTCGCTGCAGAAGCGTATATAAGCCAACCTGACGCTAACGACGTTTCGAAATTGCTTCGCATATTCGAAAATTTAATAAGAGTTGTTCCTATTGAAAATATGGAGCGAAAACATTTTGTTTTCAGTGGAATTACTACTGAAGACGAATCTTTCATGTTGAAAGTAAAAGACGATTATCAAAACGACCAAAGACGAATGAATCTGTTTAATGACCTCCATGGAGATTACTCATCAGAAGAAAGTGAAGATGAAGACGAAGGTGATGAATCCTCCGAACTTAGCTTGTCACAGTCAGAAGTATCTGCTATGGAAGAGGAAAGTCTCGCCGGTGGTCTTCCTAAAAACGAGCTATCTGAATCCAATTTTTTGGATGATATGTCTCCATTGTTTGTTACTATTAAGGTCAACGGTGAAAATATGTCATTCCAAGCACTAGAAGGTATACGTTCAAGCGCGCAGATATCAGTGTCTTTTTCTCGATTTTCTCTTTCATCGAAAAAGTCTACTATTCCTACAAAACTACACCACTCCTTCTCTCTTGCGATTCAAAGAGAACTTAATAAGTTTGTTGCAATACAACAGCTTGAAAGATTACGTCACTGGAACAGCCTTTCCACTCTTGATATTCTGACAGCTATGAAATTTGTTGCATTTGTACACGATGAGGCGAGATTGATTCCTCTGGTAAGCTTATCTTTGTACTTTTTTGCGATGAGACGATTGGATTATCTAACGTCTTTGGTTTTAAGAGCGTCTTTTCAAGACGCCACAACGACATTTACCCTGTTTCATTCAACTTTATGACTGAGGATGAAATTCTAAAGATCTACAATTTGTATAAAGAAGAATTATTAACCGGAAGTTCGCTTTCTTCGAAAGTTGTCTCTGAAAAGAAGATGATGTTTTACGCAGCATCAGATAACACTATTCCGTTTTGGCTATTCTTCCATTTTCAGAAGAGCGATGCTCAGTTAATCGTTGCCATTTATCATCGAAATGGCAAAGCAGCTGCGAAAGAAGAATTACTTGGATTTCAGAAATCGTGGGATGCTCTTTCTCAGAGAGTAAACCAAGCTCTTTTATTGGAAAGGTAAATATCAATAGCATTTATTTTGTTTTGAAAGTGTTCCCTTCCTCTAAAGCCATTTAATAAGTTTGAATATCACGAAGAATGCAAGTACCTTACTGATTTGCGAGGGTGAAAGAAAGACCGTAAATGATGCATCTTTAGATTATGCTTGTCCAGTGATCTTCAAAGCTTCTTTCCCTCTAAATCATCGCTGTGATCTTAGCAAAACAATTTTGAGTTTAGGCTCTTCTGTCCTCCACCAGTTTGCAGTGTCAAACAGGTCAGGTTTTTATGTATACAGAGATGAAGAAGAACGAGTTGTTTACATGACTCTCAATGCTTCGGCTGGAAGAACTGTTATACTTCAAGTTCATGGTATCGATTCTGTGGGAGCATCGGTAACATCTCTCCTCACTAATATCTTGAAGAGGAAGATGATGAGTATAGCTTTGGAGCAGCTCAGTAACTTGCTTGGCAAAAATACATATTTTGAACTGAAACAATCCGATATTGAGTTTTTAGAAGGATGGGGCCCAAGCAAAAGCTATGATTTCGTTCTGCCCTCAACTGTGACTGATCCGTTACTTATCTGCCTCATGTTACGCCAAAACCTTTGTGGGTCGGCTTATTTTCATCGTTTGAACGATGGCGATAAGCGAGTTCGGGAATATGAAGAAAATGACCAATTGCTTGACGTTTATTTTGACGAATCGCATTTCACACTTTTTTACTTAAATACCCCTACTCCACTTGACCCCAAATTTCAGGCGACATCTACGCTCACTCGAAAGGGAGCACATTTAGCTAGACACTCCGGTGGCGGGATTGCTCTTTTTCGCTTCCAAATTTTGAAAGGAAATGAAAAAATCAAACATTTCCAAGTTGGCGGGGACTTACCGTCAATGACGATCGAACAGGACTTGCATAAAAGCGTAGATGTTAACGAAAATTCTACTGACGCGCACAGAGAAGAAAATACATACTCTTTACTGCTAAGTGTTGTAAATACTACATTGAACGTTGAGACTCTCATTTCTTGGATTGAGTTGTCAATAAATCAAGTCATATCAGCATGGTGAGTGAATCCTTTACCTTGTTATCTAGAGCACTTTTCAAACTTTTCATTTTTCTGAAGGATTATCGAAAGACATCTGAGGAATCCATCTTCATCTTCAATGTCATGCGAACAACTTATCAGTCAAAGATACTTCCGTAATCATATGATGTCCTTTGAAAAGATTAACCCCGGTCTTCCAGTGCTTTATGAGTTGCTTAGTAAAAGTTTTCAGCTCCCTCATCCTGCAATCGATTGCTTTGAATCGACAAGCAAAATGTGGGCTACCAGTCTTAGTCAATACACCTTTGACTTTTTGAGGACACTGACAGGAAGAGCTTCATTGGAAGATTTGATAATCATTCGATCAAACGCTTCTCTCACTGGATCTCGTATAGATGATCCAAAGGTAGTCGATATAAAGTGGAACAAAGATAATGAGGCAGTTCGTATCTTCAGTAAGACAACTGGTGCTTCTCGTGAAAATATTTTGGATGAGCATTTTGATGCTCCTGAATATATATGTGCCTTTGGCTTAGGTTGTGAAGCATCCAAAGCACCAGTGAGTCAATCTCTTGCCGTATTTAGTGAGATCATGTTAGAAGAGGGAGAGACAAAGTTGGCAGCAATTAAAAATTCCCATACGGATATTTTTAGTCGACAACGGGCATTTATCGTAATTGTGACAAGGTCGTCGAGAAAAGTTTACTTGTACAATTTTCATCCCAAAATATGCAAAGAAATGAAAGAGCGCTTTAACGAGCTTGAAAGTAAGCACACAAGACCAAATTTCGTTGACCACCTAAATTTGAGAAATCTTCGAGCTTCTGAGATAGTGTCAACAACAAAAGCGATTGCTGGGGCTAAAAGTAGCCACGGCGCGTCTTCTCAGGCTGCTACTCACGTCCGTAAATCATCTTCAAGCTCACCTGCACAACTTAATCACGATCATACGTCGAAAAGAATTGAAGGTCAATCGCCGACGGTTTCCAGTAGATTTCGAAAGTTGGCATCAAAAGAGATTCGTAAACCAAAACTTGTAGGTAAATCTGTGGAGGGCTCTGCGATACATGCACAGCTTGCAGCAAGAGATAGAGCAAGTACAAAATTGCCATCTAGAAGTTATCAATCATCACAAAGCTCGAAGAAAGTACCAGCGTCTGGATTAGCTTCAAGATCGTCATCTGTTGCTAATGACACAACAAAAGCAGGCGTATCCCGTAAACAAGAAGCCACAAAGGGCCCTTCTACAAGCAGTGATAATGGCTATAAAACGATTTCGGGCAAGAAAACTGATGACATGAGTGATAGAGACTTGGTTGCATTTCACAATATTTTTCGTATCACGACTGACCAGAAACAACCCATGAAGTCGATCACGTTACCTAGTTTACGCCGAGGCTTGAAAATCTATGCAAATATCTTACAAACTCAATCGTCTCGAGTTCCAGTCACGGAAATAACGAGTGAGAAGAATTTCATATCAAGTTTTTGGTCGTTTTGTATTTCGGAGCTATATAATTCCATACGCGGCGTTCCTCTTCAAATCAAAGACTTAGGGAAACGAAATGACATATCACGACAAAATCAAAACGTGCTCTTCATAAAAATTCCTTGCTCAGAAGCAGCTGTTTTAATAGCAGAATTGAATCTATCAAATTTTGCTAATTTAAGAATTTGGTTAGTAAATCTCAGCCCGACGACCAAAAAGAAGATACGAAGAAAACGACGTGGCCCTTTCTTGGACAAATGCTCACCTATTTTGCATAGACTTATGGTAAGTTAATAGGCTTGTAATATATTGATGTGGCAATATTTCGATTCATTTGACTTGTTCTCCAAGATTTATCTGGACTTGAGATCTCTTGTTTTTAATTTTACAATGAAAATTCTACGAGAATTGCTGTTTGACCTAGATGTAAATTGCGACCCAAACTACGTACGTCTGGATGGATCCAGTCTTATTTGCAAAATTCACTTCGAGTTTCCTACAGAAAGCATTAGAGCTCTTCCTAACGCCAAAAGTAGAATATTTCACCATGCTGTTACGTTTTCACTTTTCGAAGAATTGACTGGGAAATCTTCCTGCAAAAATCGTCTAAATCTAATGAAATACACTTGCAAGCATGCACACCAGTACGGCATCAAACCCATTAATGGAAGTTCGTTTTGGTTCAATGTCCAAGGCTTCGACGACCTCGCGGCTTATTGCATCATTTCAGAACATAGTCAGGCTAATAATAAGTACAATATGTACGTGATTTGTGATGATACAGAAGTCTCTCAACTCGATGCTCTAATTGAAGTTGGAAGGAAAAGTGTATCTACTGAAATAATGGTGCGATACGATCACATACTAGAAAAGGCAATCGATGGTACACGCTCGATCTTCGCAAGAGCAGCTTCAGATGCTAGACGAGACTCTTTGTGGACAGATCTGTCCACAGGAAATCCAAATTTCTTACCAAGTTTAGATGATCTGAAGGAACTATGTCGAAAGTCAAATTATTCGACAGTTGCCAGTTCTGACGTTCGACTAAGCGAACTCATGAACAAAGACAAAAACACCGAATTGAAGCTTAACTTTAGAAAAGCCATGGAATATTTGAAATCAACTTTTCGTTGGGTTGGATCTTATAATCTCGAACAAGCTTCTGATTTATTCATCTTTTTTGTTCGTTCTACAGATACTTTCATTATTTTCGAGATTTCTTTAGAGGGGAATGTCAACGACTGCGTTCTCGTTAATAAAAGTTCGAACAAGTTAAACGATAAAATTGTTACGGAAAAACTTGTAAATTCAATTTTAAATTGGATATGGAGTCAAATAATATAGATCGAAAAATAATGTGTAGATTTTACGAATAATTATTCGGAGACTTACTGCATTCGAATTGTTTTCATTTTGATACCTACATTATCCATTTCGTCTTCTTCAGCAGAGCTCTTCTAGACACAATCTTATCTACTTCAACGTCTTTTGGCTCACCGCAATCCTTCAGGATACCCCTAAGCATAATCAAGGCAACAGCACAATACATACGACATATTTTCCTGAAGAACCCGACGCTCATAGTGTATCTCGCATTTCCTAATTAAAATCCATGTTATTCCTTTCCTAATCAGATCTAAATTAGTATAAAGGTTGTATGTATAAATGCCATTATTTTATCTGCATTTCTAAACTACCTAAATGGAACACTTCAATAAGACCAGCTCGTCGAGCTCAATAATCGTTAATATCTCTGCCTAGCTTCCGCTAAACATTGTTTTCTCCATGAGACCATATCAATCGGATCCGAAATTTCTGATGCATTTTCGTCCTGCTTCCAAATTTTGATTGTCTTGTCGGTCTCTCCAGTAATCAGTCTAGTTCCAGTCAGATCAAATTCGGCAGCAAAAATCCCGTTCTCCGCATCCAAAGATCCAGGCTGTGGTATAGTTTGTGATTTTTGAAAGCAGTGCCCAGTATGATAATCCCAAAAGTTCATTGTACCATCATCTGCTGCTGACACGGCAACACCATCATCATTAATGGCAAGAGCATTGATTACAGAATTATGACCACTCATATTTTTGATCAAGCGACCGTCCTTGGCCTGCCACTTTTTCATGACATCTGCTGCACCCGACATGAACGTATTTTCGAAGGATGGCATTGCAAGTGCACGGATAGCCTTCTTATGATGTGTCAACGTTGTCATACATTTGCCAGCGGCGAGGTCCCAAAGCTTTATGGTATTATCGTACGAACCCGTTATAACTTGAGGATCGGTAGGCTTCGTGAGTATACTTCCCACAGTATTTTCGTGTCCGGCGAGGCAATGGATTTGATATCGTGACCTCATATCCCAAACCCTCGCCACAGCATCCCTTCCCCCCGTGACCAAAATATCCAAAGTAGGATGCATCTTCAACGCAAAGACACCCGATAAGTGACCATGATAATGTCGAATCACCTGATTGGTCTCCAAATCCCAGCATTTAACCATTTTATCTTCCCCTGCCGAAAATAAATAAGGATGCCGATCACTAAAAACCATTCCACGAATCGCATTTAAATGTCCCGTCAACGTAAGTTTCAGCGCATCTTCAGCTCCTACACAAGCCTTCGCCGTATCAAAAATCTTAATGACACTATCTGCTCCACCAGTAGCAAACATATCATTCGTCGGATCAAACGCAATACTACGAACCCATCCCAAATGCGCGGATATAACTGTACTTAACCTCCACGGAGCATGCCACTTAGGAGTCGGTATCTTCACCGAAGCCTTACTTTTCTTCACATTCTTAGCAATAACAATGGCTCCTTCACCAGTACCACCTTGCTTATTATTATCACCGTCGTCATTTTTAGACACTACAAGAGCCGAAGAGGATTTTGTAGCAGCACCATTACTGTTTTTATCACCGGCAGAAACAGTCCCTCTGGAGCCATACAGCATGAGTCGTTTACGTGTCAAGGCACGTGAGTGAAGGACCTCGTCTACTCGTGGTACGAAGAGGGTGTTGTTAGGTGTACCCGAAGCATTGCTGAATATTATCCGTGCTCGTTTAAGGCTGTGTTGGGCGGAAATTGCTGCTTTGGAGGAGTCGCTAACGGCGGTGGATGTTGATGCCATGGTTGGTGCTGTAACATAGGAGTATGTATGAGCTTGGATGTATGTTTTTTTTAATACCTTTACCGGTATGCTTTTATTTTTTATTAACTTCTACTCTTGTACCAGGTATAAATTACTTTTGGTTGGCATGTCCAAAATTCGTGTCGGGCGTTTTTTGATCTAAACTAGAGATTGTCGCTAAACACTCACAGCTCTTCGTAGGATGTTGCCGCACATGCTGACCAAACTCCAAACTCCTACTAGAGATCGTTGTAATCAACGTGTGGTATCTTAAAAAATGGATTCCATTGTGCCTAATCTGGTTAAGCTGATATTGTTGCATCACACGTACGAGATGTAGCTCTGGAAGCTTTTTGTTGTGAATGAGGAGAATTAACTTTTTGCTTATGTACTGATTTAACCAACCCCAGAGTGATGTCTTCATTCTCGAATCTCGCAGAAAAACAGCTAGCTTCAACAACATTAGAAATTAACTTAATTCAGAGATTAAATTCTTGAACTGAAATTGAGCACTTCGAATCATTTCAAAAACATCTTCTGGAACCGCTTCAATAATGTTTGATACCAGTTCAACTGCACTCAAACGACCAACAACCCCACTGGGTACACCAAGAGTGTACACCTTTAATGGAACATCCTCCATTAAATATAACCATATGCCTCCCACAATAACTGCATACAAGGAATTGATTAAGATGAAGTTCATGCAATAAAATAGTAATCGAGAGGGAAATAACAAAACGGTGAAAACAGGATTTGGAGGAGGAGTTATTGGGAAATATTCCACCGATACTTTGGACTGTTCAATAGGAATAGGTACCGGGTCATCTCTATTTTGACTCTTCTCAGACGTTTTGTTTCGATTATGTAAAGGTGGTAACGACGGAATGGACTCTGCGCGCTGAACAGGAGCTGACCCGTTTTCTGGTGATATTCTGGTGATTGGTGGAGGTGGATCCATTCCAACAGAAGATTCCCTTTCTATGTTTTGTTGCTTAGGGAGATGCGTTGATTGTACTATATTACTTCTATCACCAGTCTGATTCTTTTTATTCGAGAGTGATACTGAAGACGTTTCGCTACCTGTCTTCTCAATCGAAGGGCCACCAATTGACGATGAGGGCTGCATCTTGGTTCCATTAGTTTCACTACCGTTGTGAAATATTGCATTTGATGATGTCGCTGAGGATACACCAGCGTCTGTCTTTGCGATCGGGTTGGCGAAAGTATTGCTTGAAGCACTAAGAATTGTCTGAGGATGCACACATGCTTCAACTTTCTCAATTGTACTATGAATGCCATTTTCATTTACTTTGCCTTTGTTATTAGCCAGGGTATTCTTTGTTAATTTCAACAGATTGGAATCTTTCACGTGACCGTAGAATGATGGTATAGAACCATTCGAATTAGATTGCGATGAGGTCGGTCCAACCAGAGCGTGTGGTATTGATGAATAACTGTGATAGATAGAATGTGCCGTCTGAACAGAATGCCCATTATCCTTTTTCGCCTGGCAAATAACTCATATTAGATGGTTCATTTTGTGCTATTGTATTTAGGATCAGCTTACCTCGAGTACAGTGCCTTCTTTATCGGACTTTGAATTAGGACTTACTTCGAAAGATTTTGTAAAGGCATCACGAACAGCAATCATTTCAGAAACTACATCATCTAAATTGTATTGGCATTCATTTCCAATTTGGTCAATATATCCGATAACTCCAGAGGCATCCTTATTCGTTTTCCATGTTTTTCCATCATCAAGACTATGAAATACGTTCCCATTCACCAGAAGAAGTTTGCTCCCATCCGCAGACAAATTGGCACGAACTGAAACTGTACTAATATTGGATGTACAAAATGACGTTCGATATGACAAATCATCATCCTCCGGCTCATATACTTTTGGTGTATCAGCAGTGCGAACAGAATAACTTGCTAATTTCGAAGTATGTTCATTCAATTTCAACTTGAACTTAGGGATTTCTAAAGCAGTCAACGACGAAACAGAAGAAGTGTGCTTTGATATGTAATTCAAGCGGGGAATACCTGACGACTCAGCTCTACGAAAATCCTTCAAACGCATAAAGGACTTGAGCTTTACAATCTCTATCTTTTTCTTATACACTTTCGCAAACAGCAATGCGAACAGTTTATAATTTTTTTCAGCTTTGTTTTTTCGAGCCACCTTTTCAAGTAGCTCTTTGCGTTTTATTTCCTCCTTGTGCAGCATTCCAAGCAGTTTCAAATTTTGCGATGTATCGGCTTTAACACCATCATGACTCAGAGTATCGTCTACGTTGGGAACATTCATCTCGATAGGAGGACGCTGTACCTTTGAGGATGACATTCTATTCTTCATATCTTTTGACGCAATCGTCGGCTCACTCGGAGGAGGCATAGTAGCAGGCACCGAAACAACAGAAGGAACATGATTTACAACTCTCTCCTTTCCCAACTTCTCACCACTCTCATTATCATTTTTCTTATCCAAATAATCCGCTGCTTTACCATACGTATTCATCAAATAAATCATCCCCTTCTTCGAATCTATCGGTCTCTCTTCCACAATCGCACGTTCCGCACGAGCAATGGTATCAGGCGTTCCCGGAATAGCAGAAACCGTCGCAGAAACATGAGCAGTTCGTTGACGCGATCGTGCCTGCAAGGAAGCTGCCACCCGTTGCTTCAACTGCGCATTCCTGTTTTTAAACTCACTTCCATAGATTGCAGGCCGAACCTCCGATACGGAAGGAGGCACAACCGTTCTCCCAACAGGTTGAGGTTGAGGTTGAGAAGGAGGTGGCGGAGGGATGGATGGAGGATGACTCACACTGCTCAAACTACCACTCGAATTCACCACGGGAGCATGACCCGTTACACCAACACTGCCACTGCAACCTGTATACACACTCCTACCATTGCCGTGGATACTTGCACCCGTCGTGGGCTGTAACCGGCTCTGTATACGAGCCTTTAACTGCTGCAAATCCTCACGACGACGGGCAGCTGCAACATTTGGACTTCGATCGTATCGATTCTTCTTCAACGGAGGTGCCGTACTTCCATGCATTGGAGGTGGTGGTAGGATACCAGGTCTTTGTTGGGGAGGGGGAGGAGGTGGTGGTGGGGGTTGATGAGAGTTCATGGTTTCTATATATGTTGTTTTTGCGTTGTTGTTGGAGGTCTCGAGCATTTTTATATTTGTGCAAGCACGTGTTGTTGTACCTGTGTGTTGAATGTTCGTATAAAGGATTTTTAGTGGATACTGCGAAGTTTGAAGGTTCCACGTGTCCATAGATGTAGGACATAAGTTGAACGATCATACACATCATACTTTCACTCTCTTCCATTTGTATCAAAACAATATCACTATATTTTTGTACTAAAGTAATTTGGATTTAAGCTTTGAGTATGAATTATTCATCGTTGTCATTAACACACCAACGAGTAATTTCATTATCATGGTGCTGTATGGGTATCTTGGTTTTAATGGAATCGTGTCCAGTGGCCTATTCATCGAATAATCATAATTATTATCAAGGGCATCACTCCATTGGCAGTCGGGTAATGATGAATGGTAATCGTCGCCACAATGTGCTATCTTCTACTTCTTCCATTAGAACATTTATGCCGTCTATCGTTCGAGGGGGTGCAGTTGTTGAGATTAATGATGGGGATGAAGTTGAGGAGACAGATGATGACGATGATGAAGGGATGGAACAAGTCGATGCCATTGATGATGAAAGTGAAGAGGAGGAGGAGGAGGAGGAAGTGACGAAGGTCCCTGCAGTAAGCGGTCCTCCAGTGAAACTCATTATTAAGACTGGTCTTGGATCTCAGCTTATAGATCAAACCCTTGAGTTAATGGCGAGTCGAACACGGGATGTTGCCTCCTTGAAGTTATCCTGTATGCGTCAGATGAGAGGTCGACCACCGGTGGAATTGCAAACGATACGTCAAGGGATGATTGAGTTAGACGATCATATAACCATCGATGAATTAATGGATGATGAGGACGATGAAGATGAAGATGAGGAAGAGAACGGAGCAGAGGACGAGGACCAAACACTCATCTTGACTCTTGATATGACTCCCCCCGTGGACGCAAAGTTTGGGACCGAACTCGGATTTCTATCAAAACCAAAGACGACAGAAGAGTTGGTTGATGCATATGCTGCAAATGCAGCCAGTCTCATGAATGTTGGGCGGCAACTTTTTGGAAATGAGAATACAAAGCTGAGTCATGATCAAGATGAAAACGACGAAGTAAGTGATGAAGACACATTAAGCTCTTCATTTTCTCCCATAGAATCATCACAAAATCTTTGGATGAGAAGACAGGCTCTTTCCATAAAAGATGATTTACTATCGAGAATGTCTGATGATGCTTTGAAATTCCTTGATAAAACTGGTGAAGAAGAGGAAAGCTCAGATGCCTTGTTGGCCAGCAGCATACGAAGAAATCGACGTGGGGGTGCCAAGATGAATGTAAAACGTGCCATACAAAGGAATCTTAATATTGTGAGTTCGATAGGAAAACTCTTACATTAATTTTGCAATGATTCTGAATAATATTTTCATCACTTGTAGGATTGGGGTACTACAATTCGGAATTTCTTCTTGTTTTTGTTCTTCGGCTTCTTTGGGGCACGTGATGTGATGTCACGGACTCTCATGTATATCGGAGCTCCTATGTGTTTTATAATTCAGGCTCGACCCGTGAAAATTTTGATCAAACAAATATTTTACGGAGTAGGGACGCCACCAGGTATACTTTTGTCGCTTCTACCAGCTCCTCAGCAAAAAATCATGGATTTAGATTTCGCTTCAACGATGGAAGAATTGTATGGTTCATCACCGAAGTCGATAAACGAAAGTACTGAGGAAGATAGCGAATTAAGTTTTGAAGAGGATGAATATGACGAAGACTATGACGAATATATTTAAAAATTCTAGCATGCGTTCCCACAAACCATATTGTTCTTGCAAGGGCTATCAAAGAGAACGTTTATAGCAAAGAAAAGACTGAAGACGTTTGTAAAATTATCTACATTCAAGTATGATAAAGATGATAATATAATATGAGTAAGAATCTTTAAGTAGCGTCTCGAGCGTTAGTTTTGCTGGAAGGTGACTTCATCAACTGCTCGCGGTCGCGCAACAAATATTTCAAAAATTTCGAGGAAACGATACCGTCAATCTACATGTTGTCTCAATTTCTCATTTGGAGAATGACAGAATACTCAATCATGTTGAAAATAAACCTAGAAAAAATACTTATCATTTGCAACTTCACGATATTCTTGGTCTACCTTCAAGTCATCACCGCCGCCGCTGCCACTCAAGATCCTGTATGCGTGTTGGACTGGAATGGCGACACTTGTAACTTTGGTAACAAGCGCTTGATATTTGACAAATTTGATGCAACGGAGTTCGTTGGTAAACGAATTGAGTTTCACGGTGCATCAATTGAAAATGCTGCCTTCATAAATCCTACTGTTGAAAATATGGGACATTTGAATGTGGAGTCTTTAGGCATTTCTTCCCAAGGCGGTGGCATCGGTATGGGAACTCGACTTTTATTGGTCAGTGATCGTGGGAACGTGACAGCGAGCTCAGCTGCTCGATGGTCAAATGATAACAATGCTCTGCAAATTGCAGCAATATCATCTTATTCCACAAAAAGACCTTTGCGTGTTTTAAGCGATGTAGATCTAAAGTCAAATACCTTACACAACGCCAAACTTGCTAAGGGTACAACACTTGATTCCTTGTTATTTTCTCAAGGTTCTATTTCCAACTCGCTCCTTGAAAATATTACTGGGTTCAATTGGACAGTTGATCATTTGTCGGTAGACGCATTGAAAATACAGCCGCGTGGATCCAAAGCTATTCCTGAATGCATAGGATGTTTGCTTTCAATACAAGAAAACGGAAACATTGATAAGTTACATTCAGTGAGAAGATCCTCAAACGGTACCCTAACATTTAACAGTTCTGTTGACTTTCAAGATTCCATAAATGTCAATGGAAATCAAGTCAGGAATGTAAATATAGTAAGTGGAACCATAAATGGAAGCATTTCGATGAATATTGATCAGGTGTCTGCAGCTACAATAACTCTGAAAAATAAGAGTTTTCGATCAGCGGACGATCTCAACGAGAAAATGGATCAATCACTTGCTGCATTTGATGGTGACGGCGTATTGTATCCTACGACAATATCTCTTACAAGTCTTGGTCAGTTGAAAGATGTGGGTATTGTCGGTACTTTAGATTTTACACCACGCACTTCTGAACTCAATGAAGGAGGTAAAACGACGAGTCATTTCAACCGAGGGCGAATAAAGTCTGCGCTTATTGAATCTAGCTCTATTGTCGCTGCCGAAAATATCGAAATCTTAGGTGATGCGAAATTTGAAAGCAATGTTTCAATTGAAGGGGAAGCTTATATCAATGCCGGTCTGATAGTGAGTGGGCCTGTCGTTGGTGCCGGCCCTTACATAGATGCCTCCGACGCCCGGTTCAAAAGTAACGTAAGGAATCTGTCAGATATGGATATTCTAAGTAAAATACGTCAGCTTAGGGGGGTAATTTATAACTTTGAGACAACTGATGATTCCGTATTTCATGTAAGGAATAAAGACAAGCGGCGAAAAGAGGAGGATCACTTTGGATTTATCGCGCAGGAAGTTGAAAGAGTCTTTCCTGAATTAGTCGAAACAGGCAAAGATGGTTACAAAGGAGTACGTTATTCGCGTTTCGTGCCTATAATCGTGGAGTCCATGAGACAAATTCAAGAAGAATTAAGTAATATACGGTTAGACATCGACTTTGTGCGTGAAGAGAATGCATTGCTGAAAAAGTACTGTATGAGCGAGAACCATGATACCGTATAAAATACTATTTTGTTTGTTCTTCTCTTACAGTCAGTAGAGTGGTAATAGATTTCTCATACTTGTTACTCAAAAAACCTAGACAGGAGGTTACCCACCATCCGTTAATATATTCCAAGACCTCCTAACAGTCATATCTGCAAGAAAAGGAATCAAAGCTATCTATGAATATTCTTAATCCTTGAAGCCAACCATACTAGTCTAGGACATAGCTTTACAGAAAAAGAATTAGGCAATTATTACAATTGTTCTCAACTACTTTTGTTACTTGTTTGAGTAGGCATGACATCAGTGATGTTATTGAATCCATATAGTTTCATTATGTTCCACTACACATAGAAAGTAAGAAAAAAGTGGCGGTAGTCTTTGGCATTTCATGGTCAATTGTGATTTACATACCTTTTCCTCTTCATTCAGGGAAGGACCATCCTTGGAATTCAGGTATACCTCTACATCTCTCACATCGGTAACCAGACCCGCCTTGACAAAAGTCAGAACATTTTGATTGACGACATCACTCTTTTGGCTCAAAGTATTTAAAATCTCTTCCCGGCATGATGGGCATTCTCCAACAACTTTACTTCGTTTACTCCTCAGCTTAGGCTAAAAAAGATATATGCAATATGAATTTGGCTTCAGTAAATTTATTTAACGAAATAACGCTTTTTATATTGCACTTACCATATCATTCAGTTTATTCTTGAAGAAATCATCATGGCATTGTTTGCATACAGCATGCCCCCCTTTGCAAGATACTATCATTGCATTCTGAATAAGGCCTAAACATATTGGACAATACACGCTAATTCCATCGCGAATACAGGCAACTTGTCGCTGTGATCGCTTTATTTCGCTTGATAATTCCTTAATTCTGGTCTCGAGCTCTAAAACTCTCTTTTCCTCACATTCTTTTTCCATATTTTTGAAGAGGGATAGCATCATATCATCTCCAATGCGAACATTCTTCTTAGACTCCTTTACTGCAAAACGAGACATCAAACTATTAGAGTCGTCATTCCCCCGAAGGATAGCTTCCTTAATATTTAATGGGTGAACGTTGTACGCATTATTTTTGGAAGGTGAGCCATCTAAATTAAATTCTAGAGGCTCACCACTATTTGGCAAGGGATACCACGAGTCAGAATCCACTTCTAACTTCTTTCCATTAAGATTCACAGAATGCTCCTTCCCCGGTACTTGAAACATTAATGTCGGCATGTTCGCAATCTCGAAGCGTACCGCATCATCTGGAACTCTATGATTAAGAAAAATAGCAGGTGAGTAAATTGTATGCGTAATGATAGCTAGAGGATCTAAATAAAGAAAATGTATTGAGCTAACCTTTCTCCGATAATATCCAGTGAAGGGTTCGATTTTCCAAGGACTGTCATCGTTGAATTATTAATGAAGAGCGAGTGATTGGATCCCTTTAACTGAAGCGGAACGATGGGCGTCTCGACCATTGCATTCTTCTTGAAACATAGTCTACCTGAATCCGAACTCGACCCTACTGTTGAAGACGAACAAAGATTCCCATTGGCACTACTGACATCGTTCATAGCCGAACTTCTCGCAAGTAATTGCTGCTGCTTTCGAATGCTTCCATCAACCTTCGATATTGTCCGATCCAACAAACTTTGTTTCATTTTCTTCTTCATCACAGGGCTCCTCTTCCCAGAAAAATTAAAATGCTTTCTGTTCGATGTAGGCCTATTTGTGTCGACTGTATTTAACGCTGTAGACGACGACGAAATTAACTTCTTTCTTTGCTGCTGCATTGCAATCGATTTCGATGGTTCGACATTCGTCGTGCTATTCGTATCATTATGACGAATGCTTCGGGTGTTGTTGCTTTGTTTGGTAGAAGAGGTCGGTATGGACTCATACAATAGACGTTGCTTTGATTTTCGAACCGAGTAGGTACTTTTCTCACGCTTGATGGAGGATGGGCTTTCAAGGGTTATAATGGAATGAGGCATTTTAAGCGACAAGGGAAAAAGTGGGTTGGTGGTGGTGTTGTTGTTGTTGTTTTGCGCATATGTTTTTGTTTCAGCACACAGAAAATATAAAAGTGAAGGGCGCACTTTTGAATTTAGCTAATTTTTTCAACAATTGGATCCGGCATGATGCATGATTTCGTGCGAATGAGCTGGTGGACGAACTTTGCTGTACTTATTTTCCTAGCGATCATCCAACACCTGTTCCATCTATGATATCCCAACATCGTATCCGAGTTCCAAACCAAGCTTAGTTCCAAGTGTGACACCGACCGACCATATCCAAGCATTCATCCTTCACATGTTCCGACAATGATTCCGTCAATTTCTCCGAGTCATAAACCAAGCATGGGCCCTAGTGTATTTCCTTCGATCCTTCCAAGTGTGATCATAGATGGAACAGGTGTAGGATGATCACTAGGGTGCACAGACGGTTCCGCACTCGGTCCAGAGCTTGGGTCGAGACTCGGATATACGGTTGGAATGATTGTCGGAATAAGTGATGGATAAACACTAGGAAGGATCGAAGGAAATACACTAGGGCCCATTCTTGGTTTATGACTTTTTTCGCATCGTTTTCACCTCGAAGATCCCCGTCCATGCTATATTTCAATTTCGTATTCTCTATTTAAAGAAACAGCTTTTAGGAGTGGAAAACATATGATAAAGATCTTACTATGAAACAAAAATGACGTTCAAACAAGAAAGTTGATTGTGTGTCTCAGTGAAAGAACGAATTAAATAATAAACATGATTCCTACATTTAACCTTTTCGACGAGAAAGTCTCCACGAATCTTTTGGATTAAATCGATCATGCAGGGGTTCAATCTTTTCCATTCTCTTCTGTCGTGTCATCTTAGTGGGATCAGCAGATTTATAGAAAGCAGGCGCAAGCTCAATAAGCCACTTCGGGTCAATAACCATAATGTTACGCATATACTCTTTCGTTGTCAGGACAAGTTCATGGTATATAACCCATTCTGGATTTTTGTTGAACAGAGCAGACGAGGGATGTATGTATACAGGATTCTGATCAACAAGTGTTCGATAGCCTTCCTGAGGATCCTTCTTGGCAGCATTGGTGAAAAATCCGGCTGTCACTGCCATACAAATTTTCTTATAATTTTTCCTTGCGCTCACAATGTCAAGTTTATACCGATCCATTATTGTGACCAATTGCTTTCGTACATCTTGAGAACGTTTCATGCTCCTGGCTTGAACAAAATTTTCGAAACACCACGGATTTGAAGACCCTGCTGCCTCCCAAGCTTTGTACACGGATAGAAGCGTTATGTGATCCCCTTCAGCTTGATGAAACTTTGCTTTCTTCATATCAGCTTGTGCCTGTTTATCCTTCGGTCTATGGAAAGGATTTTCGACTGACAAGAGGGCCGTTATGGTTAGAATTTCATCTGAACATCCAAGATCAACAGATAGCAATAGCATTTTAGACAAGTTTGGCTCCTATCACGGCAAGAATTTAGGTTAAATTTCGATGAGAACATGTTACTAAAGAAAGTGACTTACCAGTGGAAATTCGGCCATCTTCCGGCCTATTCTGGTCAATAGACCCTCGTCATCAAGAGCACCCAATGCATGCAGAGATTCCATAGCACCAACAAGAGTAGCAACTGGGGGTGGATCCATAAAATCAAATCCAAGCAGATCATTGATTCCCATCGCCTTTAATTGAATAACTACATTACCCAAATTAGTTCGCTGAATCTCAGGAATGTTCGTGCTAAGCATTTCATTTTTATAGGCGACTTCTGTGTATAGTCTGTAGCATTTGCCGGGGCCTAAGCAGTACAAAAACTCCATAAATTTGAATAATATGCACAATCTTGTGAGTAAAATGAACATACCTGTTCGACCAGCACGACCTGCTCTTTGTCTTGCAGAAGCTTGTGAAATCGGTGTAACGACAAGAGAATCCATACCAAGCTTTGGATTGAAAGCCTTTTGCTTACTGAAACCTGGATCAACTACGTAATAGACGCCTGTTGTCAAAAGAAAACAATGATTTTTGTTGACGATAAGGTCCAAAAGAAAATATAGTAATTCATGAGACTAACCATCAATGGTGAGAGATGCTTCAGCAATATTGGTCGCAACAACACACTTTCGAGAACCTGGTGGTGCGGGTTCAAAAATACGAGACTGCACTTCTGATGGTAGAGCTGAATAGACTGGAAGAATGATCAGTTCTGGAGCTAAGTCTCCAAGTGCTTGCATTCTACTATATAAGGTTTCGCAACAGGTATCAATCTCTTCCTGGCCTACAACACACCACATCAAAAATGTAACTGATCAAAGGCATATTATTTGGGTGATTCCTTATCATATAGAAACTTACCAGTGAGGAAAACAAGGATGTCTCCTGTAGGTTCTGACAAATGAATTTGCATGACTGTAATCATTGCCGCATCAAGGTAATCACTTTCCGGTTCCTTTGTATACATGATTTCTACTGGAAAGGTCCTCCCAGGGATAGTGAAGATTGGGCAGTTAAAGAAGAAGTTACTGAATTTTTCAGCATCAAGCGTTGCTGATGTGATAATAAGCTTCAAATCTTTTTTCCTCTTACACAAGTCTTTCAGAAGACCAAACAAGACATCCGTATGTATGGTTCGTTCGTGTGCCTCATCTAAAATAAGCGCCGAATACCGATTCAAATCATTGTCGGCCAAATATTCTCTCATCAACATACCTTTATTGTGAAACACTGTTAGTAAGATGAACTAAAAATCTACTTCTAAAGAAATACATACCATCCGTCATATATTTTATAACTGTTTCGGAAGAAGTAACGTCTTCAAACCTTATGCTGTAACCAACCTCCTGGCCTAAGATACATCCAAATTCCTCAGCGACACGTTTCGCAACTGACACCGCAGCTACACGACGAGGTTGAGTGCACCCAACCATTCCTTTTTTGGTTATCCCCATCTCAGCAATGTACTGGGTCATCTGTGTTGTCTTCCCACTTCCAGTTTCTCCAATGACAACAAGAACTTGATTGTCCTTGAACGCCTGGATCAACTCTGGTTTTAGGCGATAAACGGGTAGAGACTCTCTCTGTTCCTTAATGCTTTTGTTTGAAATAATTCCGTAAGAAAGAGTTTTCGATTGAGCCTTTTGCTTCCACTCCGGTGCGCCATCAAACGAACTCATATTTATACTTCTAAGTTCCTGAGCAAAATGTCGTTCTCCAGCTTCAGGTAATGGATCTTCCCACGGTCGATTCAGATCTTTTGGTATAGAATCAATAAGGGAGTTGGCTTGAGCTTGTCGAAGTTCTCGTCGTTCCTTCGCTAAAGTAGCTTGTTGCATTGCGGACCGTGAAAGACTTCCATCAGGATTCTTCACAATTTTGACAGGATCAAGTTCACGTCCACTTCTTTTTGTTTGTCCTCGCAGAAAGGACGGTTCAATATCTGCCAATTCAACTTCTGTCTGTTCTTCTGTTTCTTCAAATTGTAACATTCCTTGACCACCTTCCGCATCAAACGTTGGATATTGTTCAACAGGTAGAACGCCGGATCTGATGAGTTGCTGCGCTTCAAATAATTCATGTTCTTTCAAGGTCTTAGCCATCCGTGAGGGTTTCTCACTGCCAACTACATGTTTTTGTTTCATTTGTCGTTCGAGTTGAGCGAGCGACCTGCCTTGACCGTATCCTGGACGGCCATCATTATTTTGCATCTTCTCCTTATACTGACCTCGCATAGGCATAAGGTCCCTTCCATTTGTTTGATCCACCTCTCTAATACTTAGTAAAATATCATTAAAGGTTCCGTCGTTTCGCTGATTTCCCATCGATATAACTTTCACATACACAGATTGTCCCCTCTTAAACCCTGCATCTCGAGGATGAGAAATATGTTTAGTCGATAGATAAGAAGTACGGCACAACCCTTCTATCGACCGACTATTTCGCATCAAGATCTCTACAAACACGCCAAAATCTTTAATATTCGTAACTTTACCACGATATACAGAATATAGTGATATCTCTTCCTTTTCCATGTTATTATTAGTTTGATCCAATTTCATTCGTTTTTGATCCATTTTGACATTATTTTTACCCTCGCCTTGCTGGTTCGAAGTCATCCACGCCGGCAAATTGGAATATCCGCGCTTCCCTGACTTCGCTACAGATTCAAGCCTTTCCTTGCCATTACTATTTGAATGCACTACATCAGCCTCTCTATGTTCATAAAAATTATCCTCCAACTTAACTGATTTCCCCAAATTTGGCTTGGCTAAACCTGGAAATTGTGCATCCATTCCCGTTCGCGAAAACGGTGCATTTCCCAAATCTTTCCCAGCGTTCTTAGACACAGAAGAAGCTCGCTTTTCTCGAATCAAACTCGCAATTTTAGGAGACATCTGGAGTACTACATGCACCATATTCGCTACGACGGGCAACGGCAAATCACCATCCTTTTTCATCAAATCCTTATGGAATTTTTCAGCTACTTTCGATATCTGTACCTCATTTAAATCCGGATTGGAACTCTTCTTAATGGCTTTTCTCAGTGCCTTTTCAGCCATTGCAATAACAAACTCAGCCAAAGTCCTGTCACTTATTCCCATATGATTGCCAAGCTCCGACGCGATACGCGTTACAAGCGATAGCGTTTGAAGCTTCTCGGTGACAGCCAAAGTTGAGCTCATGGTCATCGGTGATTCGAAAATGAAATCTATGAGTTACTTCGCTTCTACTCGTACTCTTCTTCTCAATCTCACTACCTCTCTCTCATGTCCATGTCCATTGCACACATATAAGTGCCAGGTGACAGGAACATCGGCTGCAGACGGAGGGCGTTGCAGGCGGAGGTCATTAAACTTCGCATATGCTTCATTATCCGAACGTTCACGACATTCCCAAAATCCACAAAGGTCTCTCGGTATATTCGTACGACTTTCGCAGATTCAGATTGCAACTCTCTTCGTATCCCTCTATATCTATTATCTGTTCGTTATTATCTTCTAGTAGTGGATTAATAGTTGTTAGGTATTACGTTAATTTTCGTCTCGTTACATTCGTACAATTCTTTATGTCACCGAGGTTCGGTGCTTGTATATATATATATATATTATATCATATGTTTGAAAATACCTGTATCACATCTCATAACCTCTCCCCTCATTACAGATTAATTGGGTGTGTGCGAGTGTGTGATCCTTTGGTGAGTACCCTCTTCACACAAATTCGAGTCGCTAAGATGTCAATTAGATACGGAGAAAACAAACACCCAGACGCCGAAGGATATCCTGTCTACAAACCTAAGCTGGCGATTAATGCGCACGATGATTGGATTATGTCCATCGCAGTTCGAAAGATAAATGAACCACAGCTACCAGATGGGGTGTCACCATCCAATTTTGAAGAAGTGCCCTCGTTTGCATCGCAGCATTATATGATCGTTACAACTTCTCGTGACCATACGGCAAAGGTTTGGAATGTGGACTACAACGATCGTCCGAGGTTTCGTAGGATGTCAAGTAGGTTTGTTCGAACCTTGTTAGGTCATACTCATTGCGTGTCAGATGTATCGATTGATCGCACCGGGGAGTTCGTAGTGACTTCAAGCTATGATGGATCTTTACGTCTTTTCAAAACATCAACTGGTGAAACGGTACATAGGTTTGGAGACAAATATCCGAAAGTTCATACCAAAGATGTACTTTCGGTAGAGTTTTCGCCGGATGATCGAGTAATTGTGTCAGGGTCGAGGGATAAATCTATAAAAATTTGGAATGTTTTAGGGGAATGCAAATATTCATGGGATGATGCTCATGATCAGTGGGTCTCGTGTGTGCGATTTGTAAGAAATTTTGAGAAGCATTCATGTCCGCAATTGCTGTCAGCCGGCTGGGATAAGAAAATACGCCTTTGGTCTTTAGATGATGACAAACAACGTTTTAAAACAATGAAGGGACATACTGGTATCGTAAACTCATTGGACGTGGCTCCGGACGGAACGAGGTCGGCTTCTGCTGATTCCGAATACATTTTTATTTGGGATTGGGAAAAATTAAAATATTGGCAAATTATTCATGCCGGGGGATTCGTAACTTGTGTAAAGTTTCATCCAACGATCGATGAGCTTGTGGCTGTCGCGATTGGGGCTGATATTTACTTTTACAGGACGGACTTTATGAATTTAAAAAACAAAAAACGACCGGTGGTAGAAGTTATTAATCATCAATATCTCGGAAAGGCCTATAATAAAGGACTCGTTGCAACATCCCTCTCATGGTCACCTTGTGGTAACGAAATTTTTGTGGGGTACTCAGATGGCAAAGTTCGTGTTTTCGAAGATATCTTCATCAAGGCGTAAGTCAAGAGAGTTTTAAAATTTAATATGCGTCAAACAAGTAAAATTTTTGTCAAGTAAGTACCGGTATATAAATGTACTACTTACCAATTAAACTATGAACAACAATTTAAAAGATATTTGAGTAAAAGTATATCCACGTAGAATCTAGAGTAGAGTTGATACTACCGGTAGTCACTGCTTTGGCAGATGAATGAAATGAACTCGAATATTGTTACACTAATTTAGTCCAAGACCGGTAATGTCTGAACATAGAAAAATTATGTAGATCTCCTTCGAAGTTTGTAAAAGGTTCGGTGTGCACCACCATCCAACAATTAACACATCATCATACCATAGATTCCAGGATATCTAATTGAGCATAAATCAATGAAACCCTCCCTCTAGAGTCATCCTTTCCATCTGCCTAAATTATCAAAGTATCTAGCATGATTTCAATTGCCTCCAAGCGATTTCTTAGCGGCAGTCTAGCTGCTAATGCCGTTCGAAGTACATTATTACGTGCGACTACAAAGACGTCAAGGCAACAATCCTTATCCATGGCCATGGCTCATCGGTCCTTTAGTGCTGTTTCGGCCGCCGTAGATGGTAACAGTAAGATGGTGAAGGAACAGCAAAGCCTTACGAAGATCGTAGCTACCATTGGGCCAACGAGCGAGCAATACGAAGTATTGAGCGATTTGGTTACCAATGGGCTGCGCATTATGAGGCTCAATTTTAGTCATGCAACTGTTGAAGAGGTGGAACTTCGAGTGAAAAATCTTCGTATGAGCAAGGGTATGACATACCGCGATGAAGATGGTATGCGTGAAAATTTTCGTGCCGTTTTGTTGGATACGAGAGGGCCTGAGATTAGGACTGGGAAGCTAGCGGATGACACTACTGGAAAGAAAAAGATTTTGCTCGAGAAGGATAGCTTTGTGACGCTCCACTCGGACGACTCATGGAAGGAGAAGGGTAGTGCTGAAGATTTGTATGTTGACTATCCGTATCTCTCTCGTGATGTTACAGCAGGTAGAAAGGTTTTATTGGATGATGGAGCTGTTACTCTGACTGTAATTAAAGTTTTAGACGATTCTACGTTGCAGTGCGTTGTGGATAATGATGGGAACATTCGCTCCCGCGCCGGGGTTAACCTTCCAGGGGTTGTCACGGATTTGCCGGCAATGAGTGAAAAGGATAAAGCGGATATACTTTATGGAATTTCAAAAGATGTCGATTTTATCGCTCCATCTTTTATTCAAGATAAAGACAACGTTCATGACATTAGAAATTGTAAGTCGCAAAAATTGTATGCCACGCAGTGGAGTCATAGGGATTTTTTACATTTGTATTCTCGATAATAAGTCAGACGTTAACGAGTGTATTTCGAAACTTGGTTTGCCAAGTACCTACATTCCTCCGCGAATTATCAGTAAGATCGAAAGTTTGCGAGGCCTTCAAAATTTTCAAGAAATTTTGGACGCCAGCGATGGAATCATGGTTGCTCGTGGCGACTTAGGTGTAGAGATTCCAATACATTCGGTTACTAATGCGCAAAAAGAAATGATCACGGCCTGCAATGAGGGTAAGTGTTACCATTATGAAATAGAAATATACAAAAGTTGGTATACTTACCTTGAAATATATCGTTCATGCGATTATGCAGCGGGTAAGCCTGTGATTGTCGCTACACAAATGTTGGAATCGATGAGTGATAATCCAAGGCCAACACGAGCGGAAGTGGCAGATGTGACAAATGCTGTGTATGATGGAGCTGATGCGGTAATGCTTAGTGGCGAAACAGCAAAAGGCAAATATCCACGTGAAACAGTCATTACCATGAATGAGATAATCCGTGAAGCTGAACATTTTATTGAGAAAAGGCCTGATATAGTTGGGTCTTCGCCAAATTTAGTGATTGAAGATGATCTAGATTTAAGTAATTTTTGCATGGCGAAGGCCACCGTTACCGCTGCTGTTCAGCATAAAGCATCCGCGATATTAGTTCACACAAGTTCGGGAAAGCTAGCAAGAGCCATTGCTGCTTATCGACCAAACATTCCAATAATCGCTTGTCTTCAGGGTGATGATGCGCTGAAAATCGGCCGTCAATTAATGATTCATCGAGGAATTCATCCAGTTATCATTCATCCTAGCAAAGGTTCTATTGATACAGCAAAAGAAATTGGATTTATAGGTGCTGGCGATCATATACTTTTACTTGGACCCAGAGAGAACGAAGATATATCAATGAGGGTTTTAGCAGTTCATTAATCAATATTAAAACGTATGGTCAAATTCCAGCAACTTTTCCTTTGTTTGCAGTTTTGTGGACGATAATTTACTGATAAAGTTTAATTGCTAACTGCGCACATGAGTTATTTTCTAGTATTCCTACACGGCAGAGAGGAATTAACTTTCTATAGTAATGAGTGATGATGCAAACTTCGCTTCGCAGGAAACAGGATGCGGGGAATAGAATATATAAAAAGTGTGTAGCTGGCAAGATTGATGCGATAGTGATGTTATTGTTTAGAAAGATTTTGTGAATACAGCAAAAAATAAATTGAAATTGAGCAAGTCATAAAGTAGTGGATGTGTTAATCTAACGCACGCACAATCCGTTCGATACCGATACATCCGACCGACATTCGAACTTTGGAAAAACTGTAGCCACAAGATTCATACGATTAAAATCAAAAGGTCCAAACAGATAAGCATAAGCACTTAATTTTGGTTTGACTCTGCATCTTCTCAAGATATTTAATGTGAATTCTTCCCGTGGAAATCAATATATCATGGTCGTATATGACCATGATTCCGCAGGTATACTGGTAGAACCTTTAAAAAATCGACAAGCATCGGAAATTACTCGAGCATGGGCACAAATACATTACAGATTGGCAAATGAACCAACGTCATACGTATTAGATAATGAAATATCTCACGAGTTCAAACATTCTTTGCGCAAACGCCACGTCACATACCAGCTCCACATGTTCATCGTCAAAATGCCGCTGAACGCGCTATAAGAACATTTAAAATCCATTTTCTCTACGTACTTGCTGTAGAACCGCGCTAACACGCTGTTGTGCCTCCTCTATCTCCCTAGTATTGACACTAGAGGAGGACTCGCTAAAGTGTTGAGTAGGTAGGCAATGAGTAGATAACGCTTGCTACAGCCATGGGTGGGTGCTGTCAGCAGCCAAAGATAACGTAGCAAAAACTCGCTATAGTTTTATGACC
>Ga0209092_10000362_pt1 | contig 43931 bp, 35 predicted proteins | sample FraStrMetagenome_FD_187446 | JGI IMG/M metagenome (GOLD analysis project Ga0209092, IMG submission 187446) | Marine eukaryotic phytoplankton communities from Arctic Ocean - Fram Strait ARC3M Metagenome (SPAdes) (version 2) | ecosystem: Environmental > Aquatic > Marine > Oceanic | place: Fram...
TACGATGCAACTCCAACCACCGACACCGACAACGCCCTCTGCATTTTCGCAACAGGTTGTGAGTCCTGCTCTGGTCAGGTTGACGGAACGGGAACCGTGGTCGACAACGATGCCGACAGCGATGGCGTCTGCGATGCCGACGAAGTGACCGGATGCACCAATGCGGCAGCTTGCAACTACGATGCAACTCCAACCACAGACACCGACAACGCCCTCTGCACTTTCGCAACCGGTTGTGAGTCCTGTTCTGGCCAGGTTGACGGAACCGGAACCGTGGTCGACAACGATGCCGACAACGATGGCGTCTGCAATGCAGACGAAGTGACCGGATGCACCAATGCCTCTGCCTGCAACTACGACGCAACTCCAACCACAGACACCGACAACTCCCTCTGCATTTTCGCAACAGGTTGTGAGTCCTGCTCTGGTCAGGTTGACGGAACAGGAACCGTGGTAGACAACGATGCCGACAACGATGGCGTCTGCAATGCCGACGAAGTGACCGGATGTACCAATGCCGCAGCTTGCAACTACGATGCAACTCCAACCACAGACACCGACAACACGATCTGCACTTTCACCGATGGCATTTGCCAAACCTGCATCAATGGTGAGGTCGTTGACAATGATGCCGATGAAGATGGCATTTGCGACAACGATGAAGTGGCAGGTTGCACAGACCCCAGTGCCTGTAATGTTGGAGACTTCTCAGATACCGACAACAGCCTGTGCACCTACATCGATGGCATATGCCAGTCTTGCATTGACGGCTCAGTAATCGACAACGATGCCGACAGCGATGGCGTCTGCGATGCAGACGAAGTGACCGGATGTACCAATGCCGCAGCTTGCAACTATGACGCAAACCCTGCCACCGACACCGACAACACCCTCTGCACTTTCGCAACCGGTTGTGAGTCCTGTTCTGGTGGCACAGATGGAACTGGAACCGTCGTCGACAACGATGCCGACAACGATGGCGTCTGCAATGCCGACGAAGTGACCGGTTGTACCAATGCGGCAGCTTGCAACTACGACGCAAACCCAACCACAGACACCGACAACGCCCTCTGCATTTTCGCAACAGGTTGTGAGTCCTGCTCTGGCCAGGTTGACGGAACCGGAACCGTTGTCGACAACGACGCCGACAGCGATGGCGTCTGCGATGCCGACGAAGTGACCGGATGTACCGATGCGGCAGCTTGCAACTATGACGCAACCTTCACAACGGACGTCGACAATACCCTCTGCACATTCCCCGTAGGCTGTGAGACTTGCTCTGGTCAAATTGACGGATCTGGAACCCTCGTCAGCAACGATACAGATCAAGATGGCATCTGTGACGCAGACGAAGTCTCTGGGTGCAATGACGCCTCTGCATGCAACTACAACGTTCTCGCTACGGATGACGACGGTTCATGTGAGTTCAGCAGTTGCATCGGTTGCACGGATTCTGTCGCTTGCAATTATAATGTTGACGCAACAGATGACGACGGCTCTTGCACCTATGCAGATGCTGGATTGGATTGCGACGGAAACTGCGTGAATGACAGCAACAACAACGGCATCTGTGACGAAGACGAGAACGACTGTCCAGACTACAATCAGAATGGCATATGTGACCCCCTCGAAGTCTACGGATGCACCTACTCGGATGCTTGTAACTATCAACTGGGTGCCACAGCGGACAATGGTTCATGCACTTACCCCGCATATGGTTTTAACTGCGACGGCACAACCATTGACGGGTCCAATCAATATGCAGGCTGCACTTACAGCGAAGCCTTGAATTACAGCGATGTGGCCACTGTTGACGATGGCAGTTGCGTCTTCCTCGAAACTGGCCAAGTCGGCGCGTGCCTGTTTGACGTCTCAGGAGACGGTTCAGTCAATACGCCAGACCTTTTGATCTTCCTGTCTTTGTGGGAGACCACGTGCGAATAAATCACGCATGATCAAGAGAAAAGCCGCGCCGTCAATGGCGCGGCTTTTTTTATGTCCTTGACGAAAACAGAAGAAAGTCAATCCCATTTCAATCCACCGCTCTTCCAATCGGTGCCTCCAAGTTTTCCAAGACCTCCATTCTTCTGCCACACATCCGCAAAGCGAATAGACACCCAACAAAAAAGAAAAGGGGAGGAGGGGAGAGTGACACTCAGTCCATTTTCAGCATGGCCTCTTGACGGCTCAAGATGTCCTCAATTTGCTCTGCACCCACCTGCTTGGCGATGACGCGCTTGTCGGCGTCCAACAAAAACATCTTGGGTGTAGCATACACGTCGAATGTGGTTCGGAAATTCAAACTCTGGAGGGTTGTGATGCCCGCCATAATCAAGGCTGTCGCACTGTCTGCCGCGTTAATTGCAGGATTGTCAGACACGTGAATCCAATCTTGGATGTCTTTTTTTCTCACAAAATCCAACCAGGGCTCCGGCTCAAAATCATTGCCAATGGCATAAATCTCAAGGCCTTTGTCATGCCATTTGTCGTACAACTCCTGCAGCTTCGGCATCTCCTTTTTACAGTGACCACAGGTGGATTCCCAGATGGAAACCAAGGTGTATTTGGCCTCTACATCGTACAGGCTTACCCAATTTTCTTGGGTTGTGTCTGGCAGAATGATGTTCGGAATGCGGTTACCACATTGACTGTAACGGAGGTCTTCGGCGCGGTCGGTGACCTTTTTAAGTTGCTCGCCTTTGAGCCAGTCCGCTTTGCCTGTGGCATAATATCGATCCACCAAATTGACAAAAACCTTGTCCATGCACATGACCTGGCTCTTCTCTGCGGAAAACGTAAAGAAGTGTACGAGATACTTGAACATGTCGGGGTTGCTCGTGGACCGAGAAATCAACTTGTTGACTTCGACCAATGCAGTATCCGGCAACTGCGGCATGACTGAACTCCAGTATTGCTCCAACAACGTGTGCAAAGCGGGATCGCGAACCAAACGGCCATCAGTAAAGTCGACACGGTCCCAATAGAGCTCCCGGAATTTAAAATACCGCCATAGCTGCGGATTTTCTGCATCCAATGGCGCTTCGGGGACATCTGGCTCCCGAACCATTCGAATCATCTTGGCAAACAAAGTTTCACCATACTCTTCCTGAATCCGGTCTTGCTCAGCCTCCACCTGCAGATTTAGAACTTCAAGGTCTTGCACCAACTGTGCCCTAGATGCTTCCGTGAGGGTTGTGTCCTTTGCGCGCGAATCGATGGGGGCTCTTTTTTCCCTCAACTCTTGGATGAACTCCAAATAGCCATAAAACAGCTTGCTGTCGAGACCTGTTTTGACATTGACGCTTCCTGGCAAGTCCGCCACGTCAGCCGTGATGTCAATTGGCCCACCAGTGACAATCAACTCCAAAAAGGCATTCCCCGGGAGAACAAGGCCATACTTTCCCCCTTTGTCAGCGGAAGGGCTCGGGTAGGTCAATCGCCCCTTTGAGGCCACAATCGCCGTATCGGCGTAGTACATCTTGTTGCCATAATAATTGGCCAAGTAAACCGTATCGCCGGGGGTCAACCCCTCAATTTGAAACGTCAATTCACTTTCAGACTGACCCAAAAGGGCCACTGACAGCATCAAGGCGGAAGAAAGAAGAAAAAGCTTGGGGCTGGTCATTCGCTTGTACCGTTTGAACATCATCATGTACTGGACTGCTAATTTAGCGGCAGGACATGGCTTTGGATGTGAAAGAAATCTTCCCTTGGGGAATCTTGGGATGCGGCTGGCTTGGGCAAGGCCTTTGCGCCGATTTAACCCAGGACCACATCCCCGTTTGGGGGAGCGCGCGAACAGAAAAAACGAAAGCGGCCATCGCTGCCTCTGGAGGAACACCCATTTCCTTCGACACCGCATTGCCTATTCTTGAGCAGCCCACATGGCCCAAAAGCAAAACGCTGCTGGTGGCTTGGCCCGCTTCAGCAGGTGCCACAGCATACCAACACGCGGTGAATTGCGCCAAAACCCACGCGGAATGGACCATCTTGATCAGCAGTACCAGCGTGTATCCAGGAGAGGCTGGCACTTACAGCGAAAACGATGCCGTTCGAAGGGTGAGTCCTCATTCAGGTGAATGCTTGCTTGACATTGAGGGCTTATTTGACCCCACACGCACCACCATCCTCCGTGCCGGCGGGTTGTTTGGTCCACATCGCAACCCCAAACACTTTCTTCGGGGCCGTGCACCACAGCGTCTGACAGAAGCCGTCAACATGGTTCACTTGGACGATGTCGTTCGTGCCATTCGATTTTCAGCTGAGCACCGCATTCCAGGAGCCTTCAATGTCGTTGCACCCAAAACAGTGACCCGTGAAGTTTTTTATCACGCTGCCGGCGCCTTGCCCGAACTGAAACATTCACAGGTTGAACCAGAAGGCAGAAAGGTGTCTTCTCAAAAAATCATAGACTCTGGCTTCTCGTTTCAACATCCAGATCCAGCTCATGCCTGCAGGGAGATGCAAAGAGACCTTCCGCCGACATGACGATTCAACACCTTCCATTTCACTTGGAGCGCAAAGCAAACCGACCCATTCTGGGCCAATGGCACTTGCCTCAAACCCCGCCTAAAGGAACCATTCTCTTCCTCCACGGATACAAGGGACATATGGATTGGGGAGCTTGGTCTCAAGTTGGGGACACCGTGGCCCATGCAGGTTGGCGGTTCCTCAGAATCAACTTTAGCCACAATGGAACCCAGCCTGAAAACCCCGCTTCATTTGTGGACCTCGAAGCCTTTGCTGAAAACACCCATCGCCGCGAACTAGAGGAAGCCAACGACGTGGTGAGGGCCATTCGAGTGCCTTCCGCTCTGCACGAAGTCGGGCCCCATCAAGGACCATTGGCAATCCTTGGACACAGTCGGGGAGGGGGCATTGCCTGCCTCGCGGCTGCGGAATCCAATTCCGCCCTCATGCCCGCAGGAATAGAGGGAGTGAGCCACTTGATGACATTGGCTTCCGTCGCAGACTTCCAAGAGAGATTTCCAAAAGGAGACGCCTTGAAAGCTTGGGAAAAAGAGGGGCGCATGGAAGTGATCAACCACAGAACCAGACAAAGACTCCAGCACAACTGGCGCTTTTACACCGACTTCCAAGCACACGCTCGTCGACTGAATATTCAGGACGCTGTTCAGCGGTTTACTGGGCCCTCCCTTTTCATTCACTGTGCCGACGACCCTGCTGTGCCAGTCGAACATGCGCACAGGTTGGCCGAGTGGAGTCCTCATCCCACCTTGTTCATTGCAGAAAAAGGGGGGCACACCTTCGACACAAAGGAACCTTGGAACGAGTCGTCACTGCCTGCAGTCATGCAGGCGGCAATGAAAACGGCCCTGCGCTTCCTAGAGGAAGGCAGGGCCGTTCAATGAATTTCAACTTCGTTCAGCGGCGAACCACCAACTTGCGAAAGTTGCTCTGGTTCGCAGACCCGAAGAGATACACCCCTTCTGAAAGATCGAAACGAACCGACTGCTGGCCTGCATCCACACGCTGACGAACCACTTCCCGGCCCATCAAGTCCAAAACAACAAGCTCCTGCGCTTGCTGCACTCCTGACAATTGAAGAAGCCCGTTGGACGGGTTTGGAGCAAAGTCAAAAGAAGAGGCGGCGACCTCATCCATTCCGACCAAGACCACATCGCTGATTTCCAAGTTGACGTCATCCACGTAATAGAATCCGTTTGTTGTGACATCGCCATAAGCGAAGAGGTTCACACTGGAAAAGTTGCCCACGTAAGCGAATTGCGCCACCTCGATACCTGCAAGCCAAAATTTGGACAAGCCTTGATCCAAGTCCACGACCGTGCGGACCTCAAACCACTCTCCCACAGGAACATTCACAGGATTTGCGGCGCCCCATGGGCCTTCAACAATGGTCGTTCCGTCGGGTGAAATCTGACAATTCAACTGCCAGCTACCAGGTTGCTCTGAACCCGGAATGTCCGTTCCTTGAACATTGAAATAAGCAGAAAACCCATCTTCAACGTACATCTGATACGTCAAGCTCCAGTTCCCCTCACTCTTGGAAATGTCCAACAAAACATCCGCTGGTCCTCCTGCTGCTGCAGTCTGCTCCAGCTTCAACGAATTGAGGCTCTCGTATGCGTTCTCGTCGGTCACTTGAGCATCGCCATCCGTGCCCTCTGTGCCTGCGGTCCAAGGATAAAAGTTGTCGCTCACCACACAGATGTAATCTCCAGAAGTGTAATCGTCAAACGACTCCGAGAACTGTCCATAAGTGAGAATCGGCAACGCACAAGCTGCCAAGAGTATTGATTTTTTCATGTTTTGGTGTTTGGCACCAAGGTAATTCTACCTTCGATAACCCAAAGTGAAAATGAAAGGAGAAGGCAACATCCGAAAGTTGAAGGTGTTTCAAATGGCCAATGGAATGGTGGATTATTCCTGGCAAACCGCCGACATTCTGTCGCCGCAAGAAGAGGTCCCCATGTCGGCATTCGTAGGAGGTCCAATCCGATTGAATGCCACAGGTAAAATTCACTGTACCGTATCCGGAAGGAGCATCCGAAAAGCATACGGAGACGGCATGTCCTATGAGGCATTTCAATCGTCGCCTTTGGCCGTGGAGAGCATCATCCGTCCAGAATTGAGCCGCATCCACGAGGGTTTCGCATTGCGTGACGCCGAATGGGAAGAAGCCCACCACAACCAGCCCCATGTGGTCTACCTGTCCCTTACGAGTGGAATCAAAGTCGGGGTCACCCGTGAAACCAACATTCCTTCCCGATGGATTGACCAAGGTGCCAGTGGTGCCATCATCCTTGCCCGCACCCCTTACCGACAATTGGCCGGCCTGATTGAAGTCGCGATGAAGTCTCACTTTATGGACAAAACACAATGGCGAGGAATGCTGACCGCAGGCAATCCAGAAGTTGGCGACATTTCTGAACGGCTTCTCGCAGCAAAAGAGGAGGCCTACGAAGTTTGTCCGCTTGACTTTGAAGACTTCCTCGAAGACGACGACACCATCACAACCCTCACATTCCCCGGCACACACTTTCCAGAACGGGTGCAATCGGTCAATCTTGGAAAGACCCCTGAAGTGGAAGGGAAATTAACGGCCATCAAGGGCCAATACCTGATTTTTGACGATGGTCGCGTGTTCAATGTTCGACGCCATTCAGGATTCAGAGTAAGCTACACCTTTGGCTGATACTCAGTTTAAACTGGGATCTTGGGGAAGCCCGATGACTTTTTCAAATTCAGGCCCTTTTGAGGCCAACAACTTTGCCCAGAGGTCCTGCGGCTCTGCATTCATGACCACACCCAGCTTTTGCTCCAGCGGCAAGTCATGCACATACCAGCTGTTTCCTGACATTTCATGCTCCAATTGACCTGTTGTCCAGCCGGAATAGCCCGCAAAAAATCGGACTTGGCTTGTGTCCACATTGCCTTGATCCAAGACCGCCTTCAAAGCGTCAAAGTCTCCACCCATCCACAATCCGGGCAACACGGGAATCGACTCCTTGATCTGATCGCCCAGGCGATGGATGTAAAACAAACTGTCCTCATGGATTGGCCCTCCGCAATGCACCTCATGGTCCACATGCCAATCCTCAGCGTCTGGAAGGAGAGAGGTTAAGTTTCTCCCCATGCCATTGTCCAAGACAAAACCCATGGACCCTTCCGCATCGTGATCACAGAGAAACACCACCTTGCGACCAAACCAAGGATCGGTCAAAAAAGGCTCGGACAATAGAAATTGTCCTGCTCTTGGTTGCACATTAGATGACGGCACGATTTCCATGTTGCAATTTCTCAAATTTGACGTTAGATGACAGGATTTGAATTCAACCCCTTTGACCGGTTCAACAACGTCATGAGGCAGGCGTTCAAATCGGGCGCATTCTGGGTCGCATGTGTCAGTTTGACTCCTGTCACATACGGCCAAGTCCAACAACATGAACTTGGGGAAACCCCCACCTGGGAGGAAGCCCAGCAAGCCTTTTCTCAATTGAATGAACGTCACCCACGATCGACAGACTTCTCTTCCTTTGGCATTTCCGATGTTGGCAGACCCCTGAATTTATTCACGATTGGGCCGCTCGATGCCCCATTGAAAATTCTCGTAAACAACGCCATTCACCCAGGCGAGCCTTGCGGAGTCAATGCCTCCATCGAATGGGCCACGTCTATACTAAATTCAGCAGACCTGCCCAACGATGTCTGCATTGGCATTGTCCCCATGTACAACGTTGGCGGAGGTCTGCGGCGAAATTGTTGTACCCGTGCCAACCAAAACGGACCTGCAGAATATGGCTTCAGAGGCAATGCCAGAAACCTCGATTTGAACCGAGACTTCATCAAATGTGACAGCCGAAATGCCCTCGCTTTCAACGCCATGTTCACCGCATTCGACCCCGACATTTTTGTGGACACCCACACATCCAATGGCGCCGATTACCCAGCGGAAATGACCCTGATTTCTACCCAACCAAACAAGCTCGGTGGACCACTGGGCAGTTGGCTAGAGCGTGTCTTGATACCCGAACTGTATGCGGAAATGGAGCAACGCGGTCCGGCCATGGTCCCCTATGTCTACAGCCTCGATGAAACCCCAGATTCCGGAATCAAAGACTTTCTAGAGACCCCCCGATACTCCACGGGGTATGCCGCTTTGCACCATTCCATCGGCTTCACTTCAGAAGCGCACATGCTCAAGCCTTTTGACGTTCGCGTTGCCGCCACACGCCGCTTTCTAGAGACCGTGCTGCAGTGCGGAATTCAACACACCGACACCTTAAATGCACTGCGTACAATACAGGCCAGAGCATATTCTGATGCTGCAGAGCAACCCGTCATGTGGGAACTGGACACCACGGCCAAAGACTCCCTGCTCTTTACCGGTTTCTCCGCACGCCATGAATGGAGCAATGTCAGTGGAGAACGACGTCTTCGATATGACCGCGAAGTCACTTGGACCCGTTACATCCCGCACCTGCACAGCTACAAAGCACAAACCACCGTGCGCCTTCCCGCCGCCTTCATTGTCCCACAGGCATGGAGACATGTGATTGAAAGACTCGAGGCCAACGGAGTGGAGAGCACCCGAATTCCCAACGACACCACCCTTGTCTTAGAAGTCGCCCACATTGTCGAACACAAAGCCAGCCCCCGGCCTTACGAGGGCCACCATTACCGATCTGTTACAGCGGTAGAACGTAAACTGGAGGCTGTCCAGTTGTTTGCTGGAGACCTTGTGGTCTCCATGAACCAACCCGCAGCGAGATACCTACTCGAAACACTGAGTCCAGAGGGGGTCGACTCTTTCTTGGCATGGAACTTCTTCGACAGCGCACTGCAGCAAAAAGAACACTTCTCATCCTACGTATTTGAAGAGACTGCAGAATTCCTCCTCCAAGGGGACTCGGCCCTCCGAAAGGCACTTCAAATGACGAAAAAGAGGCTGGAATCAGACAGCGTCGAAATGGGAGGTCGGGGACAATTGGATTTCATCTATCAACGGTCAAAGCATGCGGAAGGCACTTCCAATCGCTACCCCATTTTCGCGATCCCATCCGGGCAAAACGTACCCTTTCAATGAGTGATCTGCTTCATCAAGTCATTTCGGGCTACCATCAAGCGGTGAGGACCCTGAGGAGAGAAGTCATGGACGCCAAGCCCAGCCACTGGCGATTGGCCGCCGATACCGTGGCCCGGCTATACTTGCCCCCAAAAGACCTCCAGATTGCTTCTTTTGATTGGCAGGGCCTGCCGACAGAGTCCATCAGCAGGTCGCACATTAAAGAAACCGCGAAACCCATCATTTGGATTCATGGCGGCGGGTTCGCTTTTGGATCGCCAAGGACCCACAGAGCGGCTGCAGCAGCGCTGTCCAAAGCCACCCATCGTCCCGTGTGGCTGCCAGATTACCCCCTTTCACCAGAACATCCGTACCCCGCGGCCATCGACGCACTGAATCAAATTCAACACGAAGCGCCATTGGACATCATTGGAGATTCGGCGGGAGGAAACCTGGCCTTGTCATGGGCCATCCGAAGGCAAAACCAAGACCGGGTCATTTTACTGTCCCCTTGGCTGGATTTGCGGGTGAATGCTTCCTCGGCTCAAATCAATGCCAAGGCCCACAGCGCTTTTGACAGGGAGGACCTTCGGGAATATGCAAGCCTCTACTTGGCGGGACATCCGCCAACAGCGAGCGATTGCAGCCCTTTACTCGCCCAGGACGAGCACATTCAAAGCCTTCATTCCATTTATCTCGAATCCTCTAAAGCCGAACTCCTGCACAGCGATTCGATTGCTTTTGCCCAGCGATGCAAGCAACTTGGCCATGCCCTGACCCACCACATTGAAAGCGACGCGCACCACGGTTGGCAATTGTTTCCAGACTTGCTGCCCGAAGCCAAGAGGAGCATCCAACGAATGCAGTCTTTCTTGGCCGACAACCCCAGAGGTTCAACTTGATACTTCGTCCAGCGATTCCATCAAAAGTTCCAGCGCACGTTCCAATTCATGCAGAGGCGCATTCAATGGCGGCGCCAATCGAAAACCTTGGGGGCGACTCAAGAACCAAAACAGCACAAGCCCTCTTTTTCTGGCCGCGCCCACCAGACGGGAAACCCGTTCTGGACCATCCAAATCCACGCCAATAAAGTGCCCCATTCCCCGGACCTCAGAAACAGCAGGATGCTCAGCCAACCGGGTTTTCCATGTCTCCCCCGTTTTCAAAATCAACCCCATGTCCAGCTTCCCAAGCTCGGTTAAAAAAGCCGCGGAGGCAGCACAAGCCATAGGGTGACCACCAAAAGTGGTGATGTGCCCCAATTTCGGCGACACCCTGAGAGCCTTCATCCTCTCTTGAGAAGCCACAAATGCACCTATTGGCATTCCGCCACCCAATGCCTTGCCCAAAACCAAGACATCGGGCTGAATTCCGCTGTGCTCAAAAGCATGAAACTTCCCCGTCCTGCCCAGTCCGCATTGAATCTCATCCAAAATCAAAAGCGCCCCCACTGAATCGCAACGGCGGCGAAGGGCCATCAGGTAATCAGGAGAGAGGGGACGAATGCCGGCATCACCTTGAACAGTTTCGACACACACCGCTGCTGTTCGGTCTGTGATGCGGTCCAAAACAGACGCTTCTCCAAAGGGCAAATGGTGAACGTCGGGAAGAAGAGGAAGAAAGGCATTCCGTCGGTGCGATGGCGTAGAGAGGCTAAGCGCACCAAATGTGGAGCCATGATACCCGCCATCCACACCGAATATTTCCGTTCTGCGGGTTTCGCGTCGGGCCAACTTCATGGCCCCCTCAATGGCTTCTGTTCCGCTGTTCACGAAATAAACCGCATCCAAATTTGTCTCCGCAAGACTGTCGAGCAACACCCGTGCCGCTAAATCCTGAGGGGCTTGGGCGTATTCTCCATAGACCATTACATGCAAATGCTGATCTATTTGTTGATGCAAGGCTTCGCGAATCGCCGGATGACCATGCCCAAGAGAGCTGACACCAATGCCGCTCACGAGGTCAAACAAGCGCTCTCCTTGATCTGTCTCCAGCCAAGCGCCCTCGGCACGAACAATCCGTTCACCCAAAGGGTGGGGGGTGGTCATGGCCAGCCCGCGGTCTAAAAAGTCCCCAGCCGATTTCATTCTACAGGCAGCGCATCAAATTCAAGCTCGTCGGCAAACACCCACGTTGGATTGAAACGGCCCAAATGCCATTCCGGTATCTCCCCTCCGTTGAATTGAATCAACTCGAGTTTCAGGTAACGGGCGACAGCTTCGCCATCGAACCCCACCCTTTCCGTTTGCGGTGTGTCATCCTTTGGGTCCATGGTCGTATTCCCGCGGCCGAAAACCGAGAAGTCCTTTCCGTTCGTAGACACACTGCACACGATTTCTGAGGGCGCCCAAATCCAAGATTTGACATCTTGCAAGACCCCAACACGCATGGCGGAAACCCGATGCAATTCGCCGAGATCCACCATTAGTTCAGCGGGCTTACCGAAGTAACCTTGCCAGTCTCCTGTTCTAAAGTCAGACCCCTCTCCACGGATCCCATCAATCAATGCCCGATCACCACCGGCCGCATATTGATTGGCAAACGGATAGCGGATTTGAACGGTGTAGGCTGGATTCACACTGGCTATTCTTCCCGTAACCACAGCACTGCTTTGGTCGTTCTTCTCTGCCACAAGTTGAATGGACTGGGTTCCTTCAATGGCAATGGGGCCGTATACATCAGAGAACGACGCAGAGGCAGGTTGTCCATCCTTTGGGAGGATGCGGTAACCCAGCCTCGCTTCGGGATCAATGTTCCCCACTGAGACTTCAATTTGCTCACCTGAATAGCTTCGCGGGGCGTTTAAATATGGCGCTGCAACGAACGCTTCGTCTCCCAATGTCCAATCGGAAACAGGCCAGTTGGCTGGCGCTTTACCCCAGCCTTCTTCAGGAGCGGGCTCATCCTTCAATTCAAAGACCCAAACACCTCCCGCCATCAATTCCTCATGGGTGACCCAACTTCTTGAAATGGATTCCCCATTGATCTTGAAACCGTGGATGTAAACTGCGTTGTCAGACTCCCGATCAACCTTCACTTTGAGCACATGGCCATTGGGCAATGTCCATTCAAACGACCCGTAGCGAGGCGTTCCCAGGACATACTGATCAGAACCTGGCGTCACGGGATAAAGACCCAATGCACTCCAGATATACCAGCTGCTCATTTGCCCGCAATCTTCGTTGCCACTGAGTCCGTCTGGGAGCGCGGTGTACATCACGTCACAAATGCTGTCCACCAACTGTTGCGTTCGCTCGGGGTGACCCGCAAATGAGGGGAGATAGGCCATGTGATGGGAAGGCTCATTGCCATGGGCATATTGTCCAATCAATCCAGTGATGTCGCTTTGGTGGCGCCCCGACATGCGGCTCGAACCCCCGAACATTTCTTCGAGCATCTCTGCATATCCTTCGGGACCACCGAGCAATTCCATGTGCTTTGACACATCATGAGGCACAAAGAAGTTGTATTGCCATCCATTGGCCTCGGTGTATTCAAAGGTGACTTCTGTTGGATCAAACCCCTCTCGCCAAGCAGCGCCATAACGCGGCTGAAGAAATTGATTTTCTGGGTTGAATAGGTTTTGCCATCCTTGTGCCCTTTTCCCAAACCGCTGCGCCACATCCATTCGGCCCATACTCTGGGCCATGCGGGCAATGCAAGCATCGTCAAAAGCATATTCCAATGTTTTGGACACGCTTTCACTCTCCTTTTCTAAAGGCAAATACCCCAAGCTGTCCCAAACCGGTTTTGACAACTCTTTTGCCGTGGCAGCAGAGACCATCGCATCCAATGCGGCATCGGCATCAAAACCCCTCAACCCTTTTGCCCAAGCATCCGCAATCACAGGAACTGCATGATACCCAATCATGCACCCAGTGTAGTTTCCTGCCAACTCCCACATGGGCAATTGACCGCCTTCTTCATGCATGCCGATGAAATTCCGAACAAATGTTTCTGTTCGTTCTGGTTCCAGAACATTGAGAAGGGGATGGGTGGCCCTAAATGTGTCCCACAAGGAAAACACCGTGTATCTAGGTGTTCCATCTGCGGCGTTGTGAACCTGTAAATCCGTTCCACGATAGCGACCATCTGCATCGGTTGCCAGATTTGGAACCGTGAGACTGTGGTAAAGTGCCGTGTAGAAGATGGCGCGCTCATCCGGGTCTTCTTCTTCAATTTCAATCCTTCCTAACGCCGAATTCCAAGCGGTCTCTGCAGCCAATCGAGCCGCATCAAAACCGACTGCATTTGGCGCTTCTGACTCCAAATTACCCACGGCACCCTCAATGTCTACAAAACTTAAAGCGACACGAGAGGTTACAGACTCTATATTATTAAAAATCAATGAGAATATAGGGACAAATGCCATCTCCTGACTCATCAACCCCGACCCATCATATTCGGCCTCTATCTCTGCCATTTGATCCAGCCATTCAAAGGGCTGGTCGAATCGAATCGCAAAATAAACATGCTGCTCCTCTGCCCAATTGTCTGACACCCGCTGCCCGACCAAAGTGGAGTCGTTTAACGGGTACATCCCATAGTTGATTAACTCATCCCTGTGGTCCAGATCCACTATCAGCTGAAGGGTGTCTCGCTCAGACAACGTCCAACGGTGCCAACCCACGCGTTTTCCTGCAGTCAATTCAACGGCGAGGTCACTGCGCTCCAAATCACAACGGTAGTAACCCGCGTGCGCGACCTGACTCCCCTGAACAAAACGGTCCCGGTACCGATCTCGCCAAACCTTACCCGTATCCACAGGACCCACTGTCGGCATAAAAAGAACATCCCCATAATCGCTCACACCGGTCCCTTGAAGGTGGGTGTGGCTAAATCCATAAACCACATCATCGGTAATGTGGTATCCTCCACAGCCATCCCACCCATCTAAACGGGTGTCCGGACTCACTTGAACCATGCCAAACGGGACCGTAGCTCCGGGGTATGTATGCCCATGACCGCCTGTCCCGATGAACGGATCCACATCCAAACAAAGCGCAGGGCCCTCTGACCTGCAACCCGCAAAGGCCAAACAGCTAAGGAGCGCTAGGGAAAACACGAGCCGGAATCCACCGTGGATTTTCTCAATCATCATTCTTGAATTAATGTGGGGATTGGTGCGCCACTTGGCGCACTCAGCAGCTCTTTTGGTTTCTTGCACACCAAACACTTCATCCGGTCGTGAAAACCGAAGTGCTGAATGGACGGCTTGGGGGGCGAAAGAATGCTGTCCAAAGCGAGACGGTCGAGCGGAGACAGAAACTCCGCCACAAAGACATTCCGCTCTTCTCGAACCCTCCGAATGCCTTGCCGAAGCGCCCCGACCTGGATCAAAAGTTCAGACTCGACCATCTCCCCCCGCTCCAATGAATCCACTTGATGCTTGAGCAACATACTCTGAACGCCAGCCGCCTCAAAGGCACCAACCCACATTTGCTCCACCAGCAATACTGGCCGGAATCGCTCGACCAACGCGTTCAACATTCGCGCCTCTGCACCATTCAATGGTGATTCCACAGCCGCTTCAACCTGAGCCTTAACCTGTTGAGGGCCCGCACAAACCGCCCCCACCACAAGGCAAAAAACAAGCTTGACGCCAACATCAAAATGGGAGAGGACCTTCATCATCCGGAACGCAAATTACCGCCTTGGCGCAAGGTCCGAGGAAAGCAACCACCTTACCGCATCATTCCACTCTACTGTGCCTGTGCCACAAAGTAGATTTTCGCTCAATAAATACGGTCCAGAGACCACTTCCATCATCCGCGTTTTGCGCGTTGGAATGTCAACCTTTAAGCCTGAACCTGGCAAGGTCCTGGTCTTTGGCGAGCCAGAACACCCTCCCATTCTGCCCAGCGGCGCACACCCGAATATTTCTGCTCGACCTGCAGCCTTCAGCGCATCGGCCAAGAGGAGGGAAGCACTGAAGCTCAACCCATCCAACATCACAACCAAGGGACTTTCCATGACACGAGAAGACCGAACCAATGGCATCGCAGGGACCACCTCTTCCCCAACAAGGGAGTCACCCCATTGGGCCTCTCGCTCTTCAGGCCACAACGAAGGGTCCAGAAAAACACCCAATACCGCATGACGGCGAGACCGAAACCCCCCAAGGTTCCCAGTTAAATCCAACATAACGGGCTTGTTGGCACGCCTTAACTGCCGGCGACAACGGCGAAAATCCTTCGAAAAGCGACGGGCATCACCAGCCCCAAAAGAAGGGATGACCCATCGGAAAAAGGCCCCATGGTCCTCCACAGTCATGCCCACACCTCCAATACTTGCGGCTGACACACTGCATTCAACGGCGCCCTGAACGTCATCACGGCCTTCTAGCACGGACAACCACGGCCACGTCCTTCTTAACCAAGCCGCACGGGCACACGCCGGCAGCGCCAGTCCAGGTCCATAGGCCGCCCAGGGATTGTCGCCATTCAACAACTCTGCATCGGTGAGGGAACAAGGAAGATTCCGACGCGGTGTCATTTGATCGAATCGAACCCTCAAGTGCGCATCCTCAGCCGAACGCAACCAACCGTGGACGGCCAAAGCCCATTCCAACGCACTCACCTCGCCTTCCTTGGACATGGCCACAAGCAAATCATGACGAGCCGAGAGGCCCGATTCACCCATGGTACCCGGCAGAATCCCCCCTTCAACCCAATCATCCAAGGCCACAAGATCAGCCTCACGGCCTTCCAACGACACAGGAGACCATTGCCCATGAACCGGGGAAATGAACAACATGCATAGAAGAAGCGCCAAGCCAGTGAAGCAGGAGGGAACGCTGTTCATCAATTTTGGTCGGCAGAAGCCGCAGAGACAGAAGGCTGATTCTTGTTTTTGACCATGGTTAAAATCGTGGCAATCGCCACGGTTTCATTGGTTTCATCGGTCACATCCACCTTGAATTTCACAATCCCCTTGAGAACATCATCCTCGCCTCGCCACTCCTGCTGGACTTTCTCCTCCACCGTCAACTTCACACCAATGGTCATCCCTGGGTATACTGGTTTGGTGAACCGACAAGACTCCAATCCGTAATTCAACAATACTGGCCCTTTGTGCGGTGAAACAAACATGCCTGCCGCCTTGGACAGGACCCAATAACCGTGGGCCACACGCTTTTCAAAAATCGTCCCTTCCAATGCAGTCTCGTCCACATGGGCATAGAAATTGTCTCCACTCACATTCGCGAAATTCACGATGTCCGACTCGGTCACAGTGTGTCTGTGTGTTGTATACGTCATGCCCACCACCAGGTCTTCAAAATGAAGACGGAAGGGGTGCACTGTAGCTTCTGGACGCGAAGCTCCAGGTTGATGACGGGACGTGATCTCAGTGATGGTATCCGGATGGCCCTGAATCGCCGTTCTCTGTAAATAGTGACCCAATCCACGCAGGCCACCCATTTCCTCCCCACCACCTGCACGCCCTGGCCCACCGTGAACCAACTGCGGCATAGGACTGCCGTGTCCAGTGCTCTCTTTCGCACAAGCCGCATCCAAGACCAAAATCCTGCCATGGTGGGTAGCGGCCTCCACAACAAACTCTCTGGCCACCCCTTTATTGGCTGTAACGATACTGCAACACAAGGACCCTTTCCCTTTGTGAACCAACTCAATGGCGTCCGATAAATTCCGGTATGGTAGCAAGCACGACACTGGACCAAATGGTTCTACCTCGTGCACCAATTCCGCATTCAAGGGGTCAGAATGCGTCAAGACCCGAGGGCTGTAAAATGCACCTTCAAGCGCATTGGCGCCGATCAACTCCGGTTGCCCCAAATCAAACAACGGCTCTGCTTCTGTCATCAATCTCTGCACCGCCTGCTCTACTTCTGTTCTCTGATCCAATCCAGCCAGCGCCCCCATGCGAACCTGGTCGTTCGCAGGGTCACCCATCTGAACACGCTCAAGCTGACCCTTTAGGGCGTCTCGAACCGCCTCCAAGTGGTTTTCCGGAACCATGGCACGGCGAACTGCCGTGCAACGCTGGCCACATTTGATCGTCAACTCCTTCCGCAGCTCCTTCACAAAAAGGTCGAATTCCGGGGTGCCTGGTGCGGCATCTGGCCCAAGTACCATGCTGTTCAGGGAATCCGCCTCCAAGTTGAAAGGAACATTCTCACTCATCACGCGAGGGTGGGCTTTCAGCATATTGCCCGTCGTCGCAGAGCCAGTGAACGTGACGACATCCTGAAATTCAACGTGGTCCAGTATCCCTCTGGCGCTGCCACAAACCAATTGCAACGACCCTTCGGGCAAGATTCCAGAGGCCACAATTTCCTTCACCATGGCGTGCGCAACATAGGAGGTCAATGACGCCGGCTTCACAATCGCAGGTACCCCGGCCAACAAATTCACACTGACCTTTTCCAACATGCCCCATATCGGGAAGTTGTATGCGTTAATATGTATGGCCACCCCGCGCTTGGGCACACCAATGTGATGGCCAATGAACGAGCCTCCTTTGGACAGCATGGCCGGATCGCCATCCACCAAGTAGGGGAGGTCAGGCAACTGCTTCCTGAGACTGGCATAAGCGAACATGGTGCCAATCCCACCTTCGATGTCAATCCAAGAGTCGGAGCGGGTGGCCCCAGTGTGGGCGCTCCAAGCATAAATCTTTTCCTTGTTGGACATCAGGTGCAACGCCAACGCCTTTAACATCAGTCCGCGCTGTTGGAAGGTCATCCGCCGAAGATTGACGCTCCCGGTGTCCCGTGCGAAACGACAAGCCGCGTCCAAGTCGACATTGGACGCATCGACTCCAGCAACTGCGTGGCCATGAACAGCGTCCAAGAGGGGAGTAGGGTTGGGGCCAGCTGGCGCCCATTGCCCTGAGGTGAAATTGTCGAGTAGCAACATGTTGACCACAAAGAAAAGGGCCATCACTATGAGAAAATCAGTAATTCGTCGACAGAATTCTTTCTTAAGGCGGGATTTTCCGCTATATTTAAAAAGATTTGTTTTTGCCTCCTCTAGTCTTTGAATCACTTAACACACTGAACATGAAGAACTTGTTCGCTCTCTCTGCCGCTGTGCTCTTCGGTTTTACTGCCGCCGCCAGCAACGTCCAGCTTGTTGTACAAGCCGTTGACAATGGTGATGCCGTTCCCGGCAACACTTACCGCGTATACGCTGAGCTGCCATCTAACCAGCACAGCCTCCACGCCATCTTCGCCGATGGCGAGCACATGTTGAACGTGACTTCCACGGGAACATTCTACCAGAATCAACTTGGTGGTGCAACCAGCTATGACATTAACAATGCCATCATCGGCATGGACGAAACCTTGGCTTTTGACAGCTGGGTTACTGTTGGTGCAGACAACAACAACAACAACAGCCTCTGGAACATCGGCATCGACTTTGCTGAATTCAACTCAGGCGGCGCCATTGAAGTGGTCGACGGAGCTTGGTTTGTTGTTCCAACGGATGTTCGCGCTGCTGCTGATGCCCGCAATCTCGTTCTGTTGATGCAAATCACCACAGACGGAACAGCAACAGGCACATTGAACATGCAAGGTTGGACTCCAAACGGAGAAACATGGCGTGACTACGACATGACCTTCACCACGGAGAACGCCGAAGTGTTCGGATGTACCGACACCCAAGCAAGCAACTTCAATACTGAAGCTACCTACGACAATGGCGCATGCGAATTCGCTGCAGACAATGGTCCAATGGCTGACCTCTTCGACTTGGAAGACAGCAACTGGAACGTTTTCCCGAACCCCGTTTTCGAAGGACACTTCAGCATTCAGTTCGACAAAGAAGTGAACCTCGGTTCAGAGAACATCATTATTGAAGTCCTCGACATGTCCGGTAAAGCGGCCATCTCACAAGAGGTGACAACTGGTGATGTGATCGGTGGAAACCGCATCATGGTGAAGCACGGCCTCGCTGCCGGAGCCTACACTTTGAGCGTCACACACAAAGACTTCTCAGCTGCACAAAACTTGATCGTCAAGAAGTAATTCTGAGCGACCCAATATCGAAAAGCCGATCCGAAAGGGTCGGCTTTTCTTTTTCCCCATGTTTTACATTATGTAAAACAGAATCCCAAACGACGCCAGCGTATTTCATCGCCCTCAATGAGAGGGCGATCTGTTCATTGTGATGGCCAAGAGGCGAACACGGACTTTCCCAGGCAGAAAAGGAACGCATGTCATCCACTCGCTTCCTGATATAGAGCGACGGGCAGCGCCAGAACGTAGGTGCCTCAAATTCGGCTCCTGAATTTTCGCGAATTTGAACTGTGCTTAAGCAAACCCCTTGAATTCGGAAAAATTTGACAATGGCTCCTAGCGAACAATACGCTTGGGCTCCATTGAATGCATCGATGGGCACACAAGGCTTGCCGTCACTCCACGCGGTCCTGGATTCATTGAGTATGTCGCACGAACACAACCTTGTGATCTTGGATGCCCATACTCAGGCATGTCTACGAAAACATACCGGGACTCAACCAGATCAATCTCATGAAATCACAGATTCAGCCAATCCACTTGCGGAAGCTCGACTGCAGGATTTGGCAAAATGCAGCCCCTCTCGCGGTTCAGCCCCTATTGAATGATAATTTACATTATGTAAAATAGACTCGAAAAAGAAAAAGGGGCGCGTGCCCCTTCTTCAATGGACATCACCAATGTGATTTAATCCAAAGTCTTCAATTTGGCACTGACCTCCAACATTTTGTCATCCATGCCGACACGCGCATAAATGTCGCGGAGACTTCTCAATGTTTCTCGGTCGTTTGCATCAACTGCCAGTGCATGTTCTAGATATGGCAAAGCCGTTGAAAACATGGCTTTGCCATTTTTTTCCAACTCGATTTGATTGGCCGATTCATCCTTGCTCATGCGTGGCTTCCACATGTCATTGGCATCGTTCACCATTTGAACAGCCATGTTGAAGTACAATGCACCCAAGTTGTAGTTGGCATCAAAGTAATCGACTTTGATCTCCAAGCTCTTGCCATAGGACTCAATGGCTTCATCCTGCATGTCTAGGTTGTCGTAAACACTGCCCAAACTGAACCACAAAATTTCATTCGTCGGGTCTTGCTCAGCAGCCAGCATCAGATTGTCTTTGGCCTGTTCAAACTGTCCCGCCACCAAGTAAATGTTCAGCTCTTCAATGATCAGGGCTTGCTCACGGGGGAAATCCAATCGGGCATTCTGCAAGGTTTTCAGCGCTTTCGCCGTATCCCCTTCCATCTTTTGGATATTGGCAGAGAACAAGAACACGTCTGGGACTTGATAGCCGTAACCGCCACAGGTCATGTACTGCTCGACTGCACGGTCATATTGACCTGCTTTCTCAAAACATAGGGCACTGTTAAAAACGGCCATCGTATCCACTGCCCCGAGCATCATGGTCATGTCGGCCGCAGTCATAAACAACTCACCAGCGCGTCCGAAAACACCCGAGTTGAAATGGCCAATTCCGGCCTGCCCTGCAATGGTTGCTCCTCTCGCGATGTCTGCCATCCGCTCGGAAGCGTAACGGTTCTTCAGATCCAACTCTTCAGCCTTCGTCAGGCTCAGTGCCGCCTTTTCCAAGGCGTCAGGCACTTGCGCATAAAGCGCACTGTCTGCCGCGAGGTTGGTATAAATGTTGCCGCGATAACGCCACGTCTTTTCCTTGACATTGGCCTTCTCATCGAGAATGGCTTGATCAATGAATTCTGCGGCTTTCAGGTAATCGCCGTCTTGGTTGGCATTGTAAGCGCTAACCACATCTTTCTGAGCAGCAAGGCCCAGGGGAATCATGACCGCAACGGTCAACAGTGTCTTTGGATTGAGCATGTATTGAGCTTGAATCGACTGCAAATCTATCACAAGCCGTGCCAAACTCTTTTGCCTTCGTCCTTAGATCACACCTCTCCCCCTTCCTCAGCCGCTGGAGCCTCTCCAGAATCGCCTGTCTCACCTTCCGAAGTTGCAGACGAATCTCCCCCGACTTCTCCGTCTTCAGGATTCAAAGGCTCTTCTTCATCTGACTTGGGTGTTCGGCAGACGGCCGCGATGGCGTCATTCTTCCTGAGGTTGATCAAGCGAACCCCCTGCGTAGCACGCCCCATCGTGCGGAGCTCATCGGCACCCGTCCGGATGGTAATGCCACTCTTGTTGATGACCATGAGGTCATCTTCATCGGTTACACCCAAAATGGCCACAAGATTTCCCGTCTTTTCCGTGACGCTCAGCGTCTTCACGCCTTTTCCGCCTCGGTTTGTGATCCGATAGTCGTCCACAGCAGAACGCTTTCCATAGCCACCCTCACTTACCACGAGTACGTCTTTGGAGCCGTCAACAATCACGACCATGCCCACAACTTCGTCTTCGGGTCCAGCCAAAGTGACCCCCTTCACCCCCTGAGCCGTTCGGCCCACAGCGCGAACATTGCCCTCGTTAAAACGAATGGCCTTCCCTGAGCGCAAGCCCATCAAGATCTCATTGTTTCCATCGGTCAATTTCGCTTGAAGCAACTCGTCTCCTTCGCGAATGGTGATGGCATTGATTCCGTTGGTTCGTGGGCGAGAATAAGCTTCCAATGACGTCTTTTTGATCACGCCCTTTTTCGTGCACAGCACCACATTGTGGGCATTCACGTAGTCCACATCCTTGATGTCTTTCACAGGAATATAGGCCATCACCTTGTCGTCAGACTCGATGTTCATCAGGTTCTGAATCGCCCGTCCCTTGGACGTCCTTGACCCTTCCGGCACCTCGAAAATCCGCATCCAAAAGCAACGCCCTTTTTGCGTGAAAATCAGCAGCCAATTGTGGTTTGTTGCTGAGAAAATCTCCTCGATAAAGTCTGCATCTCGGGTAACGGCTCCTTTAGAACCAACCCCTCCACGAGACTGCTCTTTGTATTCCGCTAGACGTGTGCGCTTGATGTAACCTGCATGGCTGATGGTAATCACCACCTGCTCGTCGGGAATCATGTCCTCAATGCTGAGCTCAGCGCTGCTGAATTCAATGCGAGACCGACGCTCATCCCCAAAACGCTCGCGCATTTCCAGCAATTCGTCCTTGATGATGCCCATTCTCAACTCCTTGTCGGCAAGGATGGCCTGTAAACGACCAATGACCTCCATCAACTCATCGTACTCTGCGCGCAATTTTCCGCGCTCGAGTCCTGTTAGTTTTTGAAGGCGCATGTCCAAAATGGCCCGCGCCTGAAGTTCACTGAGTTCAAACTTCTCAATCAGGCCATTGCGCGCATCCTCTGGAGTCTGACTTGACCGTATCAAGGCAATCACCGCATCCAAATTGTCGATCGCAATGATCAAACCTTGCAAGATGTGGGCCCTCTCCTCGGCCTTGCGCAATTCATATTGGGTGCGACGAACAACGACATCGTGGCGGTGCTCGATGTAATGGAAGATCATCTCCCTGAGGTTCAGAAGCTTCGGACGGCCCTTCACCAAGGCGATGTTGTTCACCGAGAAGCTGGTCTGCAACTGCGTGTACTTGTACAACTTATTGAGCACCACGTTTGGAATGGCGTCTCTTTTTAAGTCGAACACAACGCGGAGGCCATTTCGGTCAGACTCATCGCGAATCTCACTGATGCCTTCAATTCTCTTGTCATTGACCAAGTCCGCAGCCTTGCGCACCATATCGGCCTTGTTGACTTGATAAGGAATTTCCTCAATGATGATTTGCTCCTTGCCCGTGCGGGTTTCTTCGAAGCGCGTCTTGCCACGCATGACCACACGGCCCTTTCCAGTTTCGTAGGCATCACGAACACCTTCTACTCCATAGATGACACCCCCAGTTGGGAAGTCAGGAGCTTTCACGTATTCCATCAAGCCCTCCACAGAAATGTTCGGGTCCGCAATCATCGCAATGCAGCCGTCGATCACTTCAGTCAAGTTGTGCGGAGGCATGTTCGTTGCCATACCCACGGCAATGCCCGAGGCACCATTGACCAGCAATCCTGGAATTTTGGCGGGCAATACAGTGGGCTCAGTCAAACTGTCGTCAAAGTTGCTCGCCAGGTCCACCGTCTCTTTGTCGAGATCGGCCAGCATCTCCTCCGCAATTTTCCGAAGCCTCGCCTCGGTGTATCGCATGGCCGCCGGGTTGTCCCCGTCAATCGACCCGAAGTTTCCTTGGCCATCCACCATCGGATAGCGCATGGACCAATCTTGAGCCAGGCGCACCATCGTATCGTAGACAGAGCTATCACCGTGAGGGTGATACTTACCCAGGACCTCTCCCACAATCCTCGCGGATTTCTTGTAGGCACGATTGGACAAGACGCCCAACTCGAGCATGCCAAACAGCACGCGTCGGTGGACGGGCTTGAGTCCGTCACGAACGTCGGGCAATGCCCGGGATACAATTACCGACATCGAATAATCGATGTAGGCCGACTTCATCTCATCCTCAATCGAAATTGGGATAATCTTCTCTCCTTCTGCCATGTTGTCATTGCCCTGCAAGCCCTGTTCACGGACCCATTGAGGCTTCGAGCGAAAATACCACCTGACAAGCCGTTACAAAGCGCATTGTGGCCCGTATTTTGAACAAGGCTCACGGTTGCATGTGGAAAATGTAACAAACACAAAGTCCTCGGCAGCCGAGGTAACAATAGTTTTGGTATTCGGGGACATCCCCTTTAAAGTTGAACATGGACGCAAAATTCTCACCCCGCGTGAAAGACGTCATCACTTATAGCCGAGAGGAAGCGCTTCGTTTGGGGCACAACTATATCGGTGTTGAGCATCTCCTTTTGGGGATCATTCGAGAAGGCGAAGGCACCGCCATTCGCATTCTCGAAGGACTGAACGTCGACCTGTCCCGCCTTCGCAAGATGGTGGAAGGCAGCATCACGCCATCCAACGTTTCCGGTGGAAACCCAGGGAACATACCCCTGGTGAAGCAAGCGGAAAAAATCCTCAAGATCACCTACCTCGAAGCCAAGACCTTCAAAAGCCCGGTGATAGGAACAGAGCACTTGCTCTTGTCCATTCTGAAAGACGAAAACAACGTGGCCACAAAAGCGCTTCTGGCGCTCAATGTGGACTATGATGAAGCAAAAAATGAATTCGAAAACATCCTCACTGATGGTGGGGGATCTGAACAACCCCGCGCAGAATTTCCAGGCATGACAGACGATGAAGACGATCGGGGAGCAACCCCCAGTGGACCAGGACGCGGAAGCGCCTCGAAAACCGACAGCAAAAGCAAGACCCCTGTTCTCGACAACTTTGGCCGAGACCTTACGGCCATGGCCGAAGACGGGAAATTAGACCCCATCGTGGGCCGGGAAAAAGAAATCGAACGTGTGAGCCAAGTTTTGGCTCGCCGTAAGAAAAACAACCCCATCCTCATTGGCGAGCCCGGTGTTGGAAAAAGTGCCATTGCTGAAGGTCTTGCCTTGCGCATCGTAGAAAAGAAAGTTTCCCGTGTTCTCTTCGGAAAGCGCATTGTCTCTTTGGATGTTGCTTCCCTTGTGGCGGGCACCAAATACCGCGGTCAATTCGAAGAGCGCATGAAGGCGGTGATGAACGAGCTCGAAAAAAGCCTCGACGTCATTCTCTTCATCGACGAAATCCACACCATTGTCGGAGCCGGCGGCGCGAGTGGTTCACTGGATGCCTCCAATATGTTCAAGCCCGCTCTTGCCAGAGGTGAGATTCAATGCATTGGCGCGACGACATTGGATGAGTATCGCCAACACATTGAGAAGGACGGTGCATTGGAGCGGCGCTTTCAAAAGGTGCTGGTGGAGCCCACGAGCGTGGATGAGACCATCCAAATCTTGAACAACATCAAAGACAAGTATGAAGAGCACCACAGCGTGAACTACACCGACGCAGCCATCCGAAGCTGTGTCTCATTGACTTCGCGGTACATCACTGACCGTCACCTTCCAGACAAGGCCATCGACGCTTTGGATGAAGTGGGAAGCCGGGTTCACCTCAACAACATCAATGTTCCTCAGGAAATCATTGACATCGAACAAGAAATTGAAGAGGTCAAGGAAGAAAAGAACCGCGTGGTCCGCAGTCAGAAGTACGAAGAAGCGGCGCGTCTCCGAGATTCAGAACGCCAACTGACCGAGAAATTGGCGGCAGCCAAAACCAAGTGGGAAGAAGACACCAAGACCCACCGTGTCACTGTCACTGAAGACCACGTTGAAGAAGTGGTCGGAATGATGACGGGCATCCCCGTGAGCCGAATCGCTGAAAAAGAAAGCGGGAAGCTTTCGCGCATGGAAGAAGACATGGCCAATAAGGTCATTGGTCAACCCGTCCCTGTTCGTCAAGTGGTGCGCGCAATCAAACGAAACCGCGCAGGACTTAAAGACCCCAACAAACCGGTGGGTTCATTTATCTTCTTGGGGCCAACCGGAGTGGGTAAAACACAGCTCGCCAAGGAGCTCGCCAAGAATTTGTTTGACTCAGAGGAGGCCCTGATTCGCATCGACATGAGCGAATACATGGAGAAGTTTGCCGTCAGTAGACTGGTCGGTGCACCTCCGGGATATGTAGGCTACGAAGAAGGAGGACAGCTCACCGAAAAGGTCCGCCGGAAGCCCTACTCGATCGTTCTCCTCGACGAGATTGAGAAAGCCCACCCCGATGTATTCAATCTTTTGCTGCAGGCCCTAGATGACGGTAATTTGACCGACAGTCTCGGACGTCGAGTGGACTTTAGAAACACGATCATCATCATGACCTCCAACATTGGAGCGCGTCAGTTGCAAGATTTCGGAACCGGAGTTGGCTTCTCCACTGGTGCCAAGCAAACCAAAGATGGCGATGACCGAAAAGGGGTCATTCAAAACGCTTTGAAACGGGCATTTGCTCCGGAATTCTTAAACAGAATCGACGACGTCATTGTGTTCAACAGCCTCCAACGCGATGACATTCACCGCATCATTGACTTGGAATTGAGCAAGCTTTTCGGCAGAATCGAACGATTGGGATACGGCATTACCCTCACCGATGCTGCAAAGGACTTCCTCGTGGACAAAGGCTATGACGAGAAGTTTGGCGCACGTCCACTCCGTCGTGCACTTCAGAAGTACCTCGAAGATCCCCTTGCAGAGGAGATCATCAGCGCACAACTCCAAGAAGGAGACCGCATTGAGGGCGATGCAATGGAAGGCCAAGAAGAACTGGCCATCCGCATCATCAAAGGTGAAGGCAAGGTGGAGGACAGCGAGAAAGACGCCACACCCGCCAATGACGGCAGTACTGACGACGAAAAAGCGGACGAGCCTGCACCAAAAACTGCCGAAGACAGCACTGAAGACGATCCAAACTGAGCATGGAAATCTTCCATCTTGTTTATGATCGAATCAGAGAAACCAACCGATACGCGGTGGCTGCAGGGGTCTTCCTCATTTGGATGTTGACCCTTGCAGATGTGGACCTGATTCGGATGGTCCAAACTCACCAGGAACGTGTGAGCATTGAAACCAAAATGGCTGGACACGAAGAGCGAATCGCCGAACTGGACACCGAGCTCCTCAGAATGAGTGAAGATCCAGCGGCAAAAGAGCGGCATGCCAGGGAGACTTATTACATGCACAAGCCAGAAGAAGACGTGTTCGTCTTTCGGTGAAGCTTGGCTTTTCTGATCAAGCCCAATCAACAGCCGTGCTTAACTGCTGTGGTCGCGAACGATGACCCAGTGCTCATCTATTTGTCGCCACACCAAGCTGAACCAGCCGGACAAATCCTCGCGTTCACCTCGGTCGCCAAGTGTCCATGCACCCACCATCAGTGCGATGTCCTCTGACACCAAGTCCAGGCTCTCTACTTCAAAGGTGAGCTGTCCCATCGCCTCGGCGTTTGGATAGCCTTTCCGGTAATTGTCCAAGGTCGTCTCCCATCCATAAGAAGGTCCTCTACTGCCGATAAACAATAGGCTGTCAGACTTCCAATACGGTTGCATGAATCCCTCCAAGTCTCCCTGGTTCCAAGCCCTTTCCTGATTCGACATCTCAAGAAGTATGGCTGTTTTCGCCCCTTCTCCCTTGGAATGGGCCGCACATCCATACAGGCAGACGATCGTGCCGATCATGGCCAAGCGACATCGGCCAATCAAGATGGCCCAATCAAACATTGAACCGGAAATGCATGATGTCTCCATCCTGCACAATGTACTCCTTTCCCTCAATGCTCAGCTTCCCCGCTTCCTTTACAGCCTGCTCGCTTCCCAGGTCCACAAAGTCTGCATATTGCATGACTTCTGCGCGAATGAAACCCTTTTCAAAATCGGTGTGAATCACACCTGCTGCCTGAGGGGCTGTGCTTCCCTCCTTCACAGTCCAAGCGCGAACCTCCTTCTCACCTGCTGTGAAATAAGTCTGCAACTTCAACAAGGCATACGCCGAGCGAATCAACTTGGCAACACCCGCCTCTTCCAATCCGATGTCGGACAAGAACATGGCCCGCTCTTCCGCATCTTCTAACTCAGCGATATCGGCTTCAATTCCAGCACCAATGATCAATGCTCCAGCACCTTCCGAGGCCGCCATGGCCCGAACCCGCTCCACATGTGCATTGCCATTCACGACGGCCGTCTCTTCCACATTGCAGACATACAAGACAGGCTTGCCAGTGAGCAGTTGCATTTCTTGAAACAACTCTTCTTCGGAGTCTTCTCGCTCCACTGCACGCGCAGAGATGCCCTGCTCCAAGGATGTCTTAATGCGCTCCAACAAATCCGCTTGCTTCCGCGCGTCTTTGTCTCCGATGGACGCTTGCTTGGACACCTTTTGGAGCCTTGTTTCCACGGTTTCCAAGTCCTTTAGCTGAAGCTCCGTGTCGATGACTTCTTTGTCTCGAATCGGGTCAACCGAACCATCTACATGAACAATGTTGTCGTCTTCGAAACAGCGCAATACATGCAAAATCGCATGGGTTTCCCGAATGTTGGCGAGAAATTTATTTCCCAATCCTTCGCCTTTGCTGGCACCTTTCACCAAACCTGCGATGTCCACAATCTCTACCGTGGTGGGTACCGTGTTTTGAGGTTTCACGATGTCCACCAAGCGCTCCAGGCGCTCATCGGGTACATTGATCACACCCAAATTGGGCTCGATTGTACAGAACGGAAAATTTGCACTCTGCGCCTTGGCGTTGGAGAGGCAATTAAACAGGGTGGACTTGCCCACATTGGGGAGTCCGACAATGCCGCATTTCAGGGCCATGGTGTCTTCGGATTGGGGCGCAAAGATAGCAGAGGCAACACGGCTTGACTTTCCCCCGTTTTGTTCACATCACGAAAGGTTGGCGAACCTCTGGACTTACCTTGGCACCCGGCACCCGCAACCCCCCATCATGGCCTCTACTTCTTCCCTCCAAGACCTTTGTACTCAAGTCCGTCGCGACATCGTCCGCATGGTACACGGCGCAAGCTCTGGCCACCCCGGTGGCTCCTTGGGCTGTACAGACTTCCTCGTTCAACTCTATTTCGAAGAGATGAACATCGACCCAAGCGGATGGTCAATGGACGGAAAAGGAGAAGACTTGTTCTTCCTCTCCAATGGTCACATCTCCCCTGTTTGGTATAGCGTACTCTCCCGCCGCGGGTATTTTGATGTTGCCGAATTGGCCACCTTCCGGAAATTGAACAGCCGACTCCAAGGGCACCCAGCCACCGAGGAAGGGCTCCCAGGCATTCGCATCGCCAGTGGCTCTTTGGGACAAGGACTGAGTGTCGCCTGCGGCGCCGCACAAGCCAAAAAACTCAACGGAGAAGCAGACCGATGGGTTTACACACTTCACGGAGATGGAGAGCTCCAAGAAGGACAAATCTGGGAAGCCGCCATGTATGCCGCCCATCATGGCATCGACAACTTGATCAGTTTTGTGGATTGGAATGGACAACAAATCGACGGTGCTGTGGAAGACGTCATGTCCATGGGAAGTCTTCACGACAAATGGGCCGCATTCGGCTGGACGGTTCTGGAATGCAACGGGCACGACCTTCATGACCTGAGCCGGATTTTCAAAGAAGCACGCGCAGCAGGTGGTCAAGGAAAACCTGTGATGGTGCTCATGCGCACAGACATGGGACGTGGCGTAGACTTCATGGAAGGCACACACAAGTGGCATGGCGTTGCCCCCAACGATGAGCAATTGACGTCCGCTCTCGAACAATTGACCACTCCGCTCACCGATTATTGATGTCCAGCCCACGGCGCGCACATTGGGGCCTGTTGGCCCTTCTGTACTTCCTTCCCTTGGGGTGGAGTCAAGCCGCCGTGCAAGGACAAACCCAAACCGAAAACACCCCTGAGGTGACCCGAATTCTGTTTGTCTTCGACGCCTCCAATTCCATGAATGCGTTTTGGGGACGTCGACGAAAATGGGACGTGGCCAGGGAGTTGCTTTCCGCTTCTCTCGACAGCCTTTATGGCATTGAAGGTCTCGAGTTGGGACTGCGCGTTTATGGACATGGCACCAAGCATGTTCAGGGGAAGCAAGATTGCGACGACACTGAATTGGTGGTGCCCATCGGCCCTGGTCGAAACCTGATCATTCAACAAGAACTCAAAAAACTCAAAGCTCAAGGCACAACACCCATTGCCAGGTCATTGCTCGCGGCCGCAGACGATTTTGCTGCTACAAGTGGCCCTGGCAAAAACGTGATCCTTCTGATTACCGATGGCATCGAAGCATGCGATGAAGACCCGTGCGCCGTTTCTCGCGCGCTACAAGCGCAAGGCGTGACCATTAAACCCTTCATCATTGGCATCGGACTTGAAGAGAAGTACCAAGACACCTTTCAATGCGTTGGCCGATACTTCGATGCCTCTAAGCCTGAAGTTTTCGGAGAGGTCCTGAACATCGTCATTGACCAAGCCATTCACCGAACGACTGCTCAATTGGACCTTTTCAATACCAAGGGTGAGCCCACACAAACCAACCTGCCCTTTGAGTTTATCGAAAAGAGCTCAGGACACCCGGTGCTTCAAGCGGTACACACCATGAATTCGGCTTCTGTCCCAGACACCCTCAGCCTGAATCCAGTGCCACGCTATGATTTGGTTGTCCATACCCTCCCTCCTGTCGTGAAGGAAGACTTGATCCTGACCCCGAGGATCCACAATCACATCGAGGTTGACGCACCCACTGGATTTTTGGACTTGAGCACAAGTCAACCAAGGAGTGCACTGAACCAAACCCATGTCCGGGTGACCGCAACCGAAGGGGAAAGTTGCACCTTGGTCCACACCCAAAAAGTAGGGACCCGCCAGCGTTACCTCTGCGGAACATATGACCTCGAATTTGCCACCCTTCCTCCAGTTAAAGTAGAAGGCGTCACCATTGGAGACGGTCGAATTGTCCCCGTTGCGATATCAGAACCGGGATCACTTCGGTTGAACACGAGGGGCATGGGTTACGGTGGCATCTTTCTGGAAACCGAAGCTGGCCGCAAGCTTGTGGTGCCATTCGATGGCCAAGATCCTTCGGGCCAATACGACCTTCAACCTGGACGGTACGTTGTCCTGTTCCGTGCCAAACGCGCACCTCAAACTGACCTCTCTGTTACCCACCCTTTGACCCTCCGCTCAGGCGGCATCCACAACATTGACCTCTGATTATGATTGATTTTATTTCCGCGAGCAACACCGACTTGGACAACCTGGCCCGAAAAGACACCCGAAGTGGATTTGGACAAGGCCTTCTCGAAATCGGACAAGCCAACGACAAAGTGGTGGCCCTCTGTGCAGACCTGACCGGCTCATTGAAAATGAACGCCTTTCAGGATGCCTTCCCGAATCGATTCCACCAAGCAGGAATCGCCGAAGCCAACATGATTGGAGTCGCCGCAGGCATGACCATAGGTGGACTCGTTCCTTTCACTGGGACCTTCGCCAACTTCTCCACTGGGCGCGTCTATGACCAAATCAGGCAGAGTGTTGCATACAGCGAGAAGAACGTCAAAATTTGTGCCTCGCACTGCGGTTTAACATTGGGAGAAGACGGAGCCACCCACCAAATTTTGGAGGACGTCGGCATGATGAAAATGCTGCCCAACATGACCGTGATTCACACCTGCGACTTTGAACAGACACGGGTAGCCACCCATGCGATTGCCGAGCATCATGGGCCCGTTTATTTCCGTTTTGGCCGTCCCAAAGTGCCCATCATCACCGATGGTGAAACGCCATTCGTTATCGGAAAAGCACGCCGGGTAATGACAGGAACAGATGTGACTTTGGTGGCCAATGGGCACTTGGTATGGAACGCCATTCTTGCAGCCAGGACACTCGCTGCAGAAGGCATTTCTGTCGACCTCCTCGACATGCACACCATCAAACCGCTCGATGAAGCTGCTCTCCTTGAGAGTGTCTCCCGAACCGGTTGTGTGGTTACCGCAGAAGAGCACCAACGTGCAGGCGGGATGGGTGAAAGCGTAGCCGGATGTTTGGCAACCCATCGCCCTGTTCCTCAAAGGTTTGTTGCCGTCAATGACAGTTTCGGTGAGTCCGGGACTCCGGCTCAACTTCTGGAAAAATACGGACTGGGACCACAAGCCATTGTGGACGCTTGTCGCGAGGCGGTCGCAGTCAAGCAGGGCCTCATGGCCTAAGGTGAGAAGACCGGCTGCAGGCGTTTAACCTTCTGTTCTACTCGGGACCGCATCCATCTCGGCCATCGCTTGGTAGAGCTGGTTGCGGTGCTCAACAGTTGCTGGGAGCAGAGGCAATCGTGGAGAAGGGCCACACAGGCCGATCATGTCGCATACGGCTTTGATGCCTGTTGGATTGCCTTCAGCGAAGAGAACCTCGAGCAACGCCCTTTGGTTTTCCAATGACTGACCCGCTTCTTTAACCGAGCCAAACAAGGCCAAGTCAATGGCTGCTGCCCACTGGTCCGGGAAGGCATTTCCAATGACGCTCACCAGACCGTCTCCTCCCAATGCCATCATGGGAATGGCGTTGACGTCGTCTCCCGACAACATCACAAATTCCTGTGGGACACCCGACCGAATTTTCTGGAAAGCCGCCATGTCGTCATTGGCTTGTTTCAGAGCGACAACCTGAGGACAGGTTTTGGCCACCTCAATCACCGTTTGAGGTTCGATGTTCACACAAGCCCGTGAAGGCACATTGTACATGATGATGGGCAACGGTGATGCCGCTGCCAAAGCCTGATAGAAGGAAATCAAACCCGCTTGTCCAGGCTTGATGTAAGGTGGCGGACTGATCAACAACCCGGCCAAGCCCTTCGTGTCCAACTCTTTCAAGCGCTGAACAGCCGCAACAGTCCCCCCAGTCCCATCAAAACCGGATACGATGGGAAGACGTCCAGCATTGACCTCTTGGACAAAATCCAAGACCCGTCTCTGCTCCTGAACATCCAGAAGTTGAGCTTCTCCCGTGCTTCCCAAGACAACAAGGAAATGCGCCTTGCTGCTGGATACATGGTGAACCATCCTCTCCAACCCTGGGAAATCGATGGACCCTTCGTCACTAAACGGCGTTATGAGGGCCACGCCGAGGCCGCTGAATCGCTTGGTCATTTCAAGTCGAGTGTTTTCAAATAATGCAACGCCAATTGAACGAAAGATGACATGTCTTCGTCTTTCGGCCAAGCCAACATAAAGTCCAAATCTTCACAATCCGTCTCCGTCGGTCCAACTTTAAAAGACACGGTGGACCTCTTCAACAATGAAGACAAGACCAAGTTGTCTCCGGAGCGCCCCAAAAGAACCAATACATCTGCTTTGTTCATCCAGTCCGGCGTTCCCTTGGGCAGGCCATTCCTTCCAACTTCATCTCTCCAAAACAAATGCACAGATGAATGCTGCGGGAAATCTGGCGGGGGGGTCATGCCAGATTCTAGGCTTCGAATGCGTTGTGCTCGAGATTTCGCATGGGCCTTGCGCGTCAAACCTGTATCCACAACCACTGACCAAACCCCCAAATCTGGGTGTCCTTCAATCCCTTCCAACAAATCCTTTAATTCTTTCCTCAATGAGGCATTGTGAGCCGGGGCCAAAAACAGAACAGAGTGCCGACCGTCCAATCGCTTTCCTTGTCGCATTCGCGCGGCAGGAGCCTCTCTTTTGAGCACCGAGCGCCCCCATCTTTTCTGCAATCCTCGCAACAGCATCTGACCTTCTAAAATAGACGACGAGTCGAAAACCTGCTGTTGCCAGGCATCCATTCACTGGACATTTGCAAACAAGCGGGATACGTGGACCAGACTGGCGCAAAAATCACCTGTTCCTTTCCGCTTCCGCTTCAATCTTGGGCCTTCAATTTATCGGCGAAAAGCGCCTTGAATTTTTTCACTTTCGGGCCCACCACAGCCACACAATATCCTTGGTCTGGGTTGTTGGCGAAATAATCTTGGTGGTACTCCTCTGCCACATAAAACGGCGCCTTGCGCTCAATGGAAGTCACAATGGGTGCATCCCACAACTTCGCCTCTTGAGCAGCATCAAGAGAGGCTTTGGCCACAACAGACTGCTCTTCTGTTTGAGGGAAAATTGCAGATCGATATTGCGTTCCAACATCTGCACCCTGGCGGTTCAACGTTGTTGGGTCATGGGTTCTCCAAAACACCTCTAACAACTCCGAAAATGCAATTTCTCTTGGATCAAACGCAATGCGGACCGCTTCTGCATGCCCCGTTCTTCCTGTGCAAATCTCCCGATAACCTGGGTTCTTAATTGAACCACCCGTGTAGCCACTTTCAACGGAAACAACACCCGTCATTTCAACGTAGATGGCCTCGGTACACCAGAAACACCCTCCAGCGAGGACCGCGTATTCCAGTTGACTGGACAAGCTATCGTTTTGCATCACACTTCGTTTGGGGGTAGAAAAATCAGATTGAGCTGCGGACTCACAGCCGAACATGGCCAGAGCGAACAGGCCAAGGACAGAGAAAAAAGAAAATCTTACGGTCATTTTGTTGGGGGAGATGGGTTCACCTTCCTCCATTCAAACTCCGTGCCGACCTCAGTGTTCTCGTGTAGCTCCAACCCAAGCCCCATTTTTTCTCAGGAGAGAGTCCTCCAGACAGGTCATCCGTGGCCAATCCAAATTGTGAGCGGCTGTCTTTTCGTGCCCAAATCAAGGCCAAAGGATAACGCCATTGACCTCCATTTTTCCAGCGCAGGCCTCCCATGGCCAAGAAAGGCCCCAATTTCCCCCTTGCACCAACCCCAATTTCTGAGGGCTGTCGAAGGGCAACTTGATTCAAAGGCGCAGCCAATTCAATGCCGATTAACGTCCGCTTGCCCACCATCATTCCACCATTCAATCGAAGCCGACTGGGCATGGCCACCACCCTCCGTTCAGGTGTGGCTTGCAAAAACAAAGAGGACGGCACTAAGCCGTTTGACAAGGCATCCAAAACACCTCCTTCTTGATTCACCCAACCTTCGGCAGTCGCCACTGGATCGTTTAAGCTATATGATTCCCCCTTCCAATCCATGCTCCCCAATTCTGTAATGGCCAAAGAAGCGAACCACACATTGGCCAATTCCACGCGGACAGCCGCGTCCAACGCTACGCCAAATCCTGCTGGCCTTAACGCATCACCCAATGAGGAATTGGGGTCCACCAAACTTGCGCCAAACCCGCGGTTAAACGCGGCAAAAGCAGTTTGGTTTTCACCGTCCACCTCATAGTAACCGCTTCCACGATAATACCGGCCGGAAAGACCTGCTGCCAAAACCAGAGGGCCAGAATTGAGCAACTTGACCCCGAATCCTGCACCGTACGAACGGACATGTTGAACTGCAATCCGACTGCCATCCAATAACTCTAACGCCAAAAGCGCTCCATTGTCCCTCAAACCAGTCTCCACACGCTCAAACTGTTCGTTTGTGAGATCGGCGACCGGAACAATCGTTCCATCGTCCAATTCAACCTGATCAAAAAGACGAGAAGCCTGTCCCAGCATGGCGTAACTCGCCAAGTCTGCACTCGGGTTCAATGACGCAGAGTAGCGGTCTTCAATGGTCCAACCCCAACCGCCTCGTTTTCCATGTCGAGACCATCCAACCCATCGCATTCTCGCCTCAATCTCCGTGGGAGATTGGTGCAATTGTTCAGCGGTGGCCCGTCGACTTTCCAAGGTCCACTTTCCTTCTTGACCTGCCCAATTCAACAACGGCGTTCCATCCAAGAGCGGCGTATTGACAACAACCCCACCCTCAAAGCCACTAAAAAATCTCATCCGCTGGCTTCTGCGGAAATCCCGCTTGCCCTTGCGCGACAAAGAGTCCGGAATGGACCGAAACGTGTCCTTCTCCGTAAATGGTTTTTCCGTGGCCAACAAGGCCGGATTCACCCCAATCGCATGGTGCCCAATTGCAGTAATTCCAGGAATTGGGCTGCCCATAATGTCCACACCCGCAATTTGAGCGTGGAGTCCTTGCGTGAGGCCAAGAACACAAATCAACACGCCCATCAAAACAGGACGAGCCGAAATGAAAGGCTTCTTCATAGGACGACTCTCCATCCAAATGGGTCTTCAGATCGCCCCCTGCGGATGTCATCCAAGCCCTTCGCAAGTTTGGGCATCATGCGCCAAGTTCCAACATCGGGAAGCTCCACATCTTCTCCGGAAAACCCGATGGCTTCAATCGGGGTCATTGTCGCTGCAGTGCCAACACCGAAGGCTTCTTGAAGGGCACCCGACTCGGCTGCGGCCTTCAATTCAGACACGGCAATTCGCCGCTCCTCCACTTCAATGCCATAATGCCGAGCCAAGGTCAAAATGCTGTTGCGTGTCACCCCATTCAAAATGGTGTCGCCCAAAGCTGGAGACACCAGTTTGCCATCCAAAACAAAAACAGCATTCATGGTGCCACTTTCCTCAATGTAACGGTGCTCAACAGCATCGGTCCACAAGATTTGATGATATCCCTTCTCCTTGGCCAATTCAGTTGGCTTTAAGGCTGCGGCATAATTGCCAGCCGCTTTGGCATAGCCTGACCCTCCCGGAGCTGCGCGTGTGTATTCGGTCTCCACCTTGACCCGGACATTCCCTTTGTAGTAGGGCCCAACAGGACAAGTGAAAATGTTGAACCGATACTTTGCGCTGGGACGAACACCCACATGAACCTCATTCGCGAACATGAATGGACGGATGTAAAGAGAAGCCCCCTCTGCATCTGGAACCCAAGCGGAGTCCATCTTCACCAACTCTGAAAGTGCATTCATGAAAACGGCTTCATCCACAGCTGGCATGCACATCCGCTCCCCACTCACATTGAAGCGACGGATGTTCTCCATCGGCCTGAACAAAGCAATGTCCCCATTCGGCTGACGAAATGCCTTCATCCCTTCGAAAATCGCTTGTCCGTAATGCAACACCATGGCTGCAGGACTCAAGGTCATGTCCTGATAAGGTTGAATCTGCCCTGACTGCCATCCTCCATCCTGAAAGTCCATGATGAACTGGTGGTCTGAAAAGACACTGCCAAAAGGCAGATTGTTGACGTCTACATCACCAACACGAGAAATTTCAGCTCGTTCAATGTCAAAAAGGGTCGTCGTCATCATGGGCCTATCATTAAGGGCACGTCTAGCACGCTGCAAAAGTAGGCGGTCTCAGCCCGCCATAACCCCCTGATATTCAGGGCTCGGGAGCAAACAAAAACTTATTGGGACTCACCAAGCCCGCTTGAACAGCGTAAAGCACAACCGCAGCTGTGTTTTTGGCACCCAATTTCTGTAGGATGTTCCGCCTGTGCGTGATCACCGTATGGGGGCTCACAAATAACTTTTCTGAAATCTGCGGATTCGTGAAGCCTTCAGCAATCAAGAGGATGACGTCCAACTCTCTCTTGCTCAAGCTCACCCCCGCACAACTGGGATCCACAACATCCAAGGACTCCAAATTGATTCCTTCTTTCTTGATGGTCTCTAAAATCTGCGCACAGAAAAATTTACGTCCGCAGTGGAGTTCTCTTACCGCTTCTACAATCTCCTGTAGGTCGCAATCCTTCTTGACATAGCCGTCGACCCCTGCCCGCAAAGCATGCACCAGCGTGCTTCCGCTTTGGACGTCGGTAAGTGCCAAAACTCGAATTCGACCCAAAGCCTTCAACTTCACAATGGTCTTCACTGAGAAGCCCTCCGCAACAAAATCAAGGATCACCAGATCAGGAGAGAAACTCGAAACGAAATCAAATAGGCCCTGCTCATCCCGGACTTGTCCCACGACCTCATTCATTCCGTGAGAACGAAGGGTGGCTTGGAGACCACAGGCGACCAATTGGTTGCTGTCGGCGATGAGGATTTGGGCCATGTCTTATTCAGACTGATTCTAGATAACAAATCTAATCATCTCCTGCTTCCCACAAAGCAATCCAAAGCATGAAGCGTGCTAATTCTTCACAGCCGGTCCAATGAAAGGACCATCCCATCCTTGGCCATGGCGGTTTCTGGAAAGATCTCCTGCGCCTGCTTGAGGTGCAAATCACCCGAAGCATACCTGGCCGAAAGGTGACCCAATACAAGTCTCCCAACCCTCGCCTCCTTCGCGATGCGCGCCGCTTGCGAAGCTGTGCTGTGAAAGGTCTTCTCCGCCCTAGCCTTCATCTGGTCATCAAAAGTGGCCTCATGATAAAGCAGATCTACATCGGACACCGACCCTGCGATTTTTGCCCAGTATTTCGTGTCGGCTGCGAATGCGTAACTCCTTGGTCGCGGGATGGGATAGCAAGCCCGCCGCGCAGAAATCAAATCGCCATTCTCACGCTGCACATCTTCTCCTCTCTTTAAGCAAAGAATTTCTGTGGGCAACAGGTCCCAACGTCGAATCCAGTCCTTTCGAATTCCAGGCTCTCTTTCCTTTTCTCGCATCAAAAAACCTGTCGTCGGAATTCGATGCCGAACTGGAAAGCTTTCCAATTTCACTGTTGCGTCCTCGAACAAGACCTCTGCCCTCTCTGTCTGCGTGGGATGGAAATGAACTCGAAAGTCAAACCACCCTTCCCCCACTTCTTGGTGCAGGTCCAATACTTCTTTTAGCCGAGGCGGACCATAAATGTGCAAGTCCTTCTCACGGCCAAACAAATTGAACGTCGCAATGAGTCCCGGCAAACCGAGATAGTGATCACCGTGCAAATGTGAAATGGCAATGTGGTCAATCCGCATCAGGCGGACCTTGTTCTGGCGAAGGGCCATTTGAGTCCCTTCACCACAGTCCAACAAGAATTGCTTCTCGTGAACGTTCACGACTTGAGATGTCGGGTTGCGACCAGGCAAGGGAAGGGCTGCCCCACATCCCAAAATGGTCACATCGAATCGCACGACACTGCGCCTTAGCGCTGGACCACGAGTCGGACCACTTCGTCTTTTCCTTCGCCCAACAGACGCAAGAAATACAAGCCCTCAGACAAGTCAGAAACCTCCAAGGTTTCTTGGTCTGAGCCCACTGTCCAGTTTCTGATTTGACGGCCATCCATGCTCCACAAAGAAGCTTGAACACCTCTGGCATTCGAAACCGTGGTGGACTGAGAAGATGGGTTTGGGTAAACCGAAGCAGAAGCTGGAGAAGATCCTGCCAATTGACCCGCTGTTCCTAGAATCGGGAATGGGAATCCATCAAAACTGAAAGGCGTTGCCAATGGAAAGCCAAATACTGTGGCCCACACTGTGACTTCCATGCTGAGCACGTAGTCTCCAGTTTGGTTTGGGACTCCAGTAAACGCAGCACAGTATTGACCACCTCCCAAAAAGGTACAGGGATCGGTGCAGTCTCCGAGGTTATTGCAGTTGTACTCCAACCCCAATTCAGCAAACGTTGCAGTATCTCCATTCAACGTGTCCACAAGCAGGACAGCCACAATGACGACGGAATCAATCGGTGCATCCAAGGGCGTTTCTGGCTCAACGTCGGACGCAAAAGAGGGGACCAGCAGGTGCACTTCGTCTGTGTAAGGCACATCGACGTAGGCCGGGTCAAAAAAGGTCTCTTCGCCGTCTGGACTCAGCCCCCAAGTTTCTGCCCCGAAGTCAACCGACAGGGGATCACACTGGGCGACCACATTGGACGCGAAAGCAAGCACCACTATGGCGCTGAAGAATTGAATGAATTTCATGAGTGTAGGGTCAAGGTCAAATGTCGCGTTCCACTTCCTCCATGTACACCAAGTCCACACCTTCTTGGGCGGTGGGTACAATTTTGAGGACATTGTCAAGTTGGCTGATGGAGACCAACTTGGATACAGCAGGTTGCAACCCACTGACCACAAAAGTGCCGCCTGCATCTCTACAGCTGCGGTGTCCAATGAGAACAGCACTCAATCCACTTGAATCGATGTACCGCGTTTCACTCATGTCCAGAACCATGTTTCTATGGCCCTCTTTGTTGGCCAAAACCAGTTCTCCTTTAAGCTCTGGCGCACACAAGGCGTCTAGCTTCTCCACTTTGGAAGTCACGATGACCACCTTCTCCCGCTTTTCGACTTCAAATTTCATGTCGCAAATCTGTATGTGCCTAAAATAGCTCAATCACAACGAGCTGCCCAATCGTCCGGCCAAGAGGTATAAAACAGCCATTCGAACGGCGACCCCATTCTCTACTTGGTCCAAAATTACTGCATCCTGTCCGTCGGCCACCTCACTCGAAATTTCAACCCCTCGGTTCATAGGACCAGGATGTAAAATGAGCGGACGATTGTCCAACTTATTGAGACGTTCAGCCGTGATGCCAAAAACAGAGTGATATTCTTCCAAGCTTGGAAAGAACGGAACTTCTGTGCCTTGACGTTCCAATTGTATCCGAAGGACATTGGCCACATCGCACCATGCGAGGGCCTCGTCTACGTCATGGTTTATCCTGACCCCAAGGGTCCCAAAATGCTTGGGAATCAGCGTGGAAGGACCACACACCATGACCTCTGCTCCCAAACGTTGCAAGCAGAGCACATTCGACAATGCCACACGACTGTGCCGAATGTCTCCAAAAATGCACACCCTTTTGCCATGTAAAGTGCCCAACCGCTCTGTGAGGGTAAAGCAGTCCAACAAGGCTTGCGTGGGGTGCTCATGGGTCCCATCTCCAGCATTGATGATGGGAACACCGATGTTCTTTGCCAAGTAATGCGCAGCACCTGGATGTGGATGCCGCATCACGACCATGTCCACCTTCATCGCAAGGATGTTTCGAACCGTATCGGCCAGCGTCTCCCCTTTTTTTACGCTTGAAGAGCCCGCAGAAAAATTGACGACATCCGCAGAAAGTCGTTTCTCGGCCAGTTCAAAACTGAGCCGTGTCCGTGTGCTGTTTTCAAAAAACAGATTGGCCACGGTCAAGTCACGCAAGCTGGGCACCTTTTTGATGGGACGGTTGATCACCGCCTTGAACTCTCTTGCTGTTTGAAAAACAGCTTCCACATCTGAAGTCTTTAAGTCTCGAATGCCGAGCAAGTGACGTGAGGAGAATTCAGCCATGGTCTTCATTGGGATTGATCAGTTCCACACGGTCTTGGCCTCCTCCATCCAATTCAGACCAAATCACTTTCACGCGTTGGCTATCTAAACTGTCGACACTTCGTCCAACATATTTGGGTTCGATGGGAAGTTCTCTTCTAAATCGACGGTCGACCAAAACTGCCAATTCTACTGTCGCTGGACGCCCGTGTGCCATCAAGGCATCCATGGCCGCACGAATGGTTCTCCCCGTAAACAGGACATCGTCAATCAAGACAATTCGCAACCCCTCTACCAAGAAATCTAAGTTGGTTTCTGCCGCTTGAAGGGGCAAATCATGCCGGCGGAAGTCATCTCGGAAAAAAGTGATGTCCAGGTCCCCGTATCTGGGTGTCGTTCCACCCAGAATTCGCGCAATTCTGTGCTGCAGCCGAGAAGCCAAATGCACACCCCTGGGCTGTATGCCGATCAGCGCACTGCCCGTAAAGTCTCCATGCTCTTCTACAAGCTGATGGGCCAGTCGGTCCAATGTCAATTGAAACTGGAGCGGGTTGATGAGATAATGCTCGTTGCCCATGAATGGGTGCAAAAATAGTCGACTATGAAAAAGGGAGGCACAATGGCCTCCCTTTTCTACAATTTATAGGTAAAAGCTCAAGACTTCTCTTCCTCGCTTTCGTCCGCTTTGTCCTTTTTGGGAGCGGCTTTGGCAGGAGCAGCCTTCTTCTTGGCTTTGGTCGCCTTCTTGGCCTTTGGAGCTTCCTCAGCAGCAGGAGCCTCTTCAGCAGGGGCTTCCTCAGCAGCAGGGGCTTCCTCAGCAGCAGGAGCTTCCTCAGCAGCAGGAGCCTCTTCAGCAGGAGCTTCTTCAGCAGCAGGAGCTTCCTCAGCAGCAGGAGCTTCCTCAGCAGCAGGAGCCTCTTCAGCAGGAGCTTCCTCAACCGGAGCTGCCTTCGCTTTCGCTTTGGTTGCTTTGGCCTTCTTTGCTGGCTTGGCTTCTTCAGAGGCAGGCGCTGATTCAGGACCATCCTCCATCTGTTGCTTCAACTGAGACAACACACCGAGGTCACCGAAGGTGGTCTTGGCCTGACGCTCATTCACTTCACGCACAGCGCGTTGTGTAGCAGGGCTTGAACCGTTGTCGCGATCGTCGCGGCGCTTGCGGTTGTCGGTAGCTCCACGCTTCTTCGCGGGTGGCTCCTCATATGTGCGCAAGTGAGACACCGTGATGCGCTTGGCATTGCGATTGAACTCAAGCACAATGAAGTCTGCATTCTCCTCGGCCTTGATGTCGGTTCCGTCCTCGCGCTTCAAATGCTTCGCCTGACAGAATCCTTCCACACCGTATGGCAATGCCACGGCCACGTTGCTGCCGTCGATGGTCAACACCGTGCCTTTGTGGGTAGATCCGACTTCGAAGACCTGCTCGAACGTATCCCAAGGGTTCTCCTGGAGTTGCTTGTGTCCAAGGCTCATGCGGCGGTTGGTCTTATCCAACTCGAGCACGACCACTTCGATCTCGTCTCCAACACTACAGAACTCTGAAGGGTGCTTGATCTTCTTCTCCCAGCTGAGGTCAGAGATGTGAACAAGGCCGTCAATGCCTTCTTCCATTTCAACGAACAGACCGAAGTTGGTGAAGTTGCGCACCTTTCCTGAGTGCTTAGACTGTACAGGGAACTTGAACTCGATGTTGTCCCATGGGTCTGGAACCAACTGCTTCATGCCGAGGCTCATCTTCCGCTCTTCGCGATCGATGCCAAGGATGATGGTTTCGATTTCGTCTCCAACCTTCAGGAACTCTTGAGCGCTGCGCAAGTGCTGACTCCAGCTCATCTCGCTGACGTGCAACAAACCTTCTACGCCCTCCGCCACTTCGACGAATGCACCGTAGTCGGCCACAACCACAACTTTTCCTTTGATCTTGTCTCCAACATTGACTCCCTCGGACATGGCGTCCCAAGGATGAGCTGTGAGCTGCTTGATGCCAAGCGCAATCCGCTTCCGGTCGTCGTCGAAGTCCAAAATGACCACATTGAGACGCTGCTCCACTTCCACCACCTCTTCTGGATGGCTCACGCGGCCCCAGCTGAGGTCTGTGATGTGAACGAGTCCATCCACACCACCGAGGTCGACAAAGACCCCGTATGAAGTGATGTTCTTGACCACACCTTCGAGAACTTGACCTTTCTCCAAACCGGAGATGATCTGACGCTTCTGCTCTTCCAACTCTGCCTCGATGAGGGCTTTGTGGGAGACCACAACGTTCTTGTACTCTTGGTTGATTTTCACAACCTTGAACTCCATCTGCTTTCCGACATACTCGTCGTAGTCACGGATTGGCTTTACATCAATTTGGCTGCCCGGCAAGAATGCCTCAATGCCGAACACATCGACGATCAGGCCGCCTTTGGTGCGGCACTTGATGGTACCCATGATGATTTCGTCGTTCTCCAACGCGCCATTGACCTTGAGCCAAGCGCTGTGGATGCGGGCCGTGCGGTGAGACACCACGAGTTGACCATTGCGGTCTTCCTGCTGCTCAACAAAAACAGGCACTGCATCTCCAACGCGGAGTTCAGGGTTGTAACGGAACTCAGAAGCGCCAATCACACCTTCGGACTTGTAGCCGATGTTGACGACAATTTCTTTCTTGCCAATGCTGACGACCGTGCCCTCTACAACTTCCGATTCACGGATGAGGTTCAAGCTGCCTTCGTAAAGGTCCTCGAGCTTAATGCGCTCTTCAGGGTCCATTTCGTCCTTGTCGGCATCTGCATCGTCCCAGTCAAACTCCTCTGTGGGAGTGTCCAGAACACGCATTACCCATGGCTCAGCTGGCTTGGCCTCTTCTACTGAAGCCTCCTCGGCGGGAGCTTCTTCAGCAGCGGGAGCTTCTTCAGCAGCAGGAGCTTCCTCAACGGGCGCTTCCTCAGCAGCAGGAGCTTCCTCAACGGGCGCTTCTTCAGCAACAGGAGCTT
>Ga0209092_10000363_pt1 | contig 43890 bp, 53 predicted proteins | sample FraStrMetagenome_FD_187446 | JGI IMG/M metagenome (GOLD analysis project Ga0209092, IMG submission 187446) | Marine eukaryotic phytoplankton communities from Arctic Ocean - Fram Strait ARC3M Metagenome (SPAdes) (version 2) | ecosystem: Environmental > Aquatic > Marine > Oceanic | place: Fram...
TCTTCGTAATCTTATGAAAAATTATTTTCATTTAATATAATTGCGTATTTAATTTATTATAGTTTTCTTTTTCTAGATAAATGAACCGCTACAACGTGAATGTCTTAGCCGAGGCTAAAAAAGAATATACTGCTCAGTTAGTAAATACGATAACTCCAGAAGTTTATGTAGGTATAAAATCGATGTACACCGCCGCGTCAGAGTTTTGTAAGCGAACAAACGAAAAAAACGTGCTTATTAAATTCCAAACATTATTGGCTAAAACTCCTGGTTGGAATCAAGAAAAAATTGAAAATGAATTTGGAAGAATTGAAAGATCTACAAATTGTGATTATTTACCAGATCTTTTGACCGCTATCTTTGTAAGTCATACTAAAGTATTGGCATCTTTAAAGATGAAAAAAAATACTCAATCTTTTGAACTAGATGTTCCTAATGGACCACATTTTATTCATAAAGTGTATATTGAATGTGCTCGTAAGTTTTGGAAATATCCATATCTACTTCATTCCGAATTTTCTAATCTTGATCTCCAACGTAATTTATTACAGGCTGAAAACTTTATTAAAGAATGTGTCGAAGAAACCATTAGAAAATTACTACCAGTAAGATACGTATTAAAAGAATGTTTAGGAGAAGATTTTAATGATGATGATGATGTAGAAGAAGATATAAAATCATCTATTAGTCATAATACAAAAGACAATATTAGAAAATTGGTCAAATTTGAAATAGAACAAACATTATCTAGACAATCAAATTCAGATGACAAATTCTCTAAAGTCGAAATAAAAGGTGATAATGAACAGGTTAGTTCAGAAATTGAGAATCTAATTGTAAATTCAAATAACTCATCCGAAAACGATGAAAAAGAGTTGGAAGGTGGAGCTACTGGTATTCCAGATAAAATTGAGAATTCAGAAGACCTTGTTAAAGATACTCAAATAATGTTAGATAGAACAGATGAGGAGCAAATATTGGATGTAACAAATGGGATTATAAAACAAATTTCAATGGAATCTTTAGAAAATAAAGATATTCCTGAAGTAAATGAACAGCAAAATGGTAAACAAGGAGAACAAGAAAAAGATGAACAAGATGAAGATATCGAAGATAGTGATGTCAATAACGAAATGGAAACTGTAAATACTAATGATACATCAATGCTATTAGAAGATAAAGAAACTCTCAATAATGACAACGTTGATGAAGATTCAAATAAAGTTTCTATTGAAAAGGTTAGTGATAAATTGGATAATAATCAATTAAAAGCTAAAACAGATATTAAAGAAGTCATTATCAAACTTGAAGAAACTAAATTAGATGAAGATACTAATACATCATTAGAAAAATCTATTCCTAAAATGGTAAATACTGCCCCTGTATCTAAAGTAGAAAATGAAATCAAAAACATTGATTTGATAATATCAGAAAAAATCGAACAATCGCAAACGAAAAAAAAAGTAATGCCTTCAGGCAATAAAAAACTATTAAATAAAGAAACTACCGATATTCCTAAAAAAAATGATAATTCTAAATCTTTAGAAAAAACTGAAACAGTATCACTAAGTAAATTACAATCATTAGAAGATATTAGAAATGAAATAAATAATGATATAATTGAAAATAGTAATGACGCAGAAACAGAGTCAAATGATGAAGATGGATTTAGTTTTTTTGACGATGCCGCTAATTTTTAAATTTAAATAAAATTAATTTCCATAAATATTTTGTTTAAATTATTTATATAATGGATATGATGAATATTATGATTATAGGAATAGTTTCAACTATTCTGTCAATAATTGCTTTTATACTAAACGCTAAAGTTAGAGGAGAAGAAATAGATACTTCTACTATGCTAAAAATGGGTGGTCTAGGTTTTATCCTGGGTGTATCTAATATTTTAATACTATCTCAAGTATCCGGCGATACCTTTACATCCGCAACAATGACCCCAGATTTTTTAACAGGTAATCCAGATTTTTAGATTAAATAATAATTATACATATATTTATTATTTAATAAGTTTTCTTAACACTAATTAATACACCTTTTTTTTTCCTTTTTGAATCAAGGTCATATTCCTCCTCGTCGTCACTATCTGGTGAATAATTTTCTTCATGATATTTCCAAAACATAGGATGACAAATTTTAAAGTCGGCATGTGTATCTGCTTTATACCAAAAAACTTGATCACTTAGATTATTACTTTTAGCATTATTATTTATAACTAGACATTCATAATTTTCAGTACATTGGTCCATGACTTGGTTAAATACTTCTAAACTAGGAAACATCCCAGCATATTGTTCATATAAGCGTTTTCTATTAGAATTTATGTTTTCTCTAAGTATGAATACATAATCAATATTTGTTCTTAAATTAGGTGGTATACCCAAAGCATACTGCATAGTGATAATAAACATTGATTTATAATGTCTTCCATTCATAAATAGAGCTCGTATATCTTTATTTTTAACCCAACTGTTATCATATAAACAATCATCTAATATAAAAAACGCACGCGGATCAATATTAGATTCTTTACCAGAAGCTTTATGCTTGTTCATCTCTTTAACAACTTTCTTTTGTCGTTTAATATAGTTGTTACATATGGTTTCATTCCATTCGCCATGAATAAATAAACCAGGCATTAATTTAGAGTAAAATGAATTAGCTCCTTCTGTCCCACTTATTACAGTTCCTACAGGAATATCTTGGTGGTAATAAAGCATATCTCTTACAAGAAATGATTTACCGGTTTCTCTTTTTCCTATAAAAACAACAACCTTATCATCAGGAATACTATTCATATCGAATTTTTTTAGTTCTAGTTTTGCCATATTATTATTTAAGAAGATATCTTTATATTCTATTTACCGCAAAATTTTATTAAAATTACTGTAATATTATCCTTTGAACCATTATTAATTGCCATTTTTATTAAGTCTGCTATAATAATATCGCATGATTTAGTCCTGATATGAAGTTTCATGTATATTAACATTTTCTTAGTATTGATAAAATCCCAAAATCCATCACTTGCCAATATCGCAAAATCAAAATCTTTATTATATGTTTTAAAGTCTGGCAAAACAGAAACAGCACTTTTTATACCAGTATATTTGTCATCTATAATTTTATAACTAAAATCTCCGAAACTTCTACTTAATGATAAACGTCCATTAATCCTAAAATCTTTTCCTACTTTGATAATTTTATGACCACTTCCTAATATTCTAGTTATTTCTATTCTATTATTAGGACGATGAACATCTCCTATATAAGATGTATTATATTTACTAATTAAATAATTAGAATCTCCTAAATTTATCCCATAAATATTTTCTTCATCGAAAATCAGTATTGAACAAGTTGTTCCCTCTCTTTTAGGTTTATCTTTATAAAAATCTTTGTAAAAATATTCATCAATCTTTATAAATAGTTTCTCAATATCATGTTGATTGTTTAGTTTATTTTTTTCAAAAAATTTACTTATAATCATATTACAAATCCTTTTTGATAGATAATTACCACCATGACCATCACATAGAATAAAAATTGTAGTATTATTCATATTCTCAATTGCTATATTATCTTGATTTTCATTCCTCATCCCTAGGTAAGTTCCTGATGAAATCTCCAAGTTATTATAACAATGTGTCCTACTTATTATATTAGTAGATAACTTTCGGGTATTAGTAATATCCATGTATTTAATCATTATATTTTATTTAATAAGTTTAAAAAATAAATTTAAAAGATGCTATTTTGATAAATGAATACAAGTGATATAATCAAGAAATTGGGCACTGCCAATGTATCAGATTTTATGTACAACTCTATGGGCAATTCGATTAGAAAATACTATAATTTTAATGGAGATATTAACTGGTATAACCCTAATATAGACTATTTTACTAAATATCATCATAACACTAAAAGACTTAATAATCGCTACAATATTGTCAGATTATATAAACGCAAGAATCGTATCAAGACAATAGGATATGTTTACAAAGGACTCATTAAACATAAGAATAAAACTTTCTTTGATGATGTATTTGTCAAGGAATTACCAATTATTAACTCAAACTTATATCCTATTGTTAAGATGAGAATACCATTTTCAATATCTCCAATAAATTCTAAATATAATAGTTGTGTATATGATAAATCTTCGTCAGTAAATGTAGAAATTTTCGTATCATATTTAGTATCTAAACTTAATGAACTAAAATTATCACCTAGTTTTCTCAAATTTTATGGATGTTCTCAAATTACTCTAAACAAATATACATATTCGATTGGTGACGAACCAGATTTGCAATCGATGAGCGAAGATAATAATAGCGCATCTATGTTTTATACAGACGATGATGTATATTTAGAAGTATTTGATATGCCTACTTATCTTCTTAGTGTAGAAAAAGCCGATTTAGATATTGATACTATAAAAACATTACCTGAATTAAATAGTAATTTCATTCTTTCGATAACTTTTCAATTATTTACAGCAATAATTACTATGTATAATATGTTTGGAATAAAACATAACGATCTTCATCTTGGTAATATTATGTTTTCTAAAACAAGTAAGAAATTCATATACTATAAAGTTGATGAAAACTACTACCGTGTTCCCACATATGGTTATGAAGTTAAAATCATTGACTGGGGAAGAGCCACTTATCAATTTTATGGATTTCAAGGAAAAAACTCAATATTTGATATAGATGGTGAATGTTTTGGCCAATATAGATATAATAAATTAGGCAGTTCTAAATCATCTGTTGAGCTTGATTTTAATAAATACAGTGATATTGTTATGTTATCTCATAGTTTATTATTTGACTTTAATCAATTTAGAAATAATCGCGTAGGAAAGTTTCTTAAAAATATTATTGTCAGTACTGATGGACATATATTGAACTATAATAAATTCAATTGGAGTATTTATAAAGAGATGGGTAATAAAAAATATAACATACGACCTAGAAATATTATAAAAAATAAAATATTTTCGAGTTTCATAATGAAGAAAGACGAACATATATCAGATGGACCAGTTTACAAAGTTGTATTAGATAAAAGTGTTTAATTGTTATAATAATTATCTATAAAATTATTCTTTCTATTAGCACCAGAAATATCGATATCACTTAATGGATATTTCTGCCATGTGCTTGATTTATCAAACATATCACTATATAAATTTTTAAGATTGTTTTCAGATAATTGTTCTTCATAAAACTGTCTAGGAATATATCTATACTCTATTTTTCGTGTAGGGCAATTCTGCTTTATTTCGTAATATCCCATAACTAAACATAATAAACCTAATATAAGTAATAATATAGCTATTGACTTCATTTAATTTATAATAATATTTTTATTATACTTTAAATATTAAATTAATATCCCTATTAAACATCTGTTTATTGGGCTTCTTTTTGTTTCATCCAAGGGTCTTGTTCTTCAAAATCATTTTTGATATCTTGACTTACTTGATTTACTACTTCTTCGACTGAATTAACAGCAGTCTCAAGTTCTTCCACTGAAGAAGCTGCGTTGGCTTCTTTTTGTTCTTTAGCTTTCAAAGCTGCTTGTTCTTTAACATAATCGATATTTTCTTGGAAATGAGTATCCTTTTTAGATTGGTTCTCTCTGTATTTTTGGACAAGATTATTGAGTTCTCCTTCAGCGTATTCTTGGTTATCAACCTTATGAGGATTAGGGTCCCATGGTAGCCAAAATCCAACTTGTCCCACATAGACATTAAAGTTAGGATCTCTTTTTTGAAGCACTTTAGCTCTAACTTGAGCTTCTCTTAGAGTATCGTAGGTACCTCTAACTTTAACCCCTCGTACTGTTGTTCTAAAATCATTATCTTGATAAAATTCTTTTTCAAGCTTTTCGGAATTTACGTACATGAAATCTTTGAATTCGTCTTCGATCTTATCTTGGTCTAATTCATATTTTTTAGCTACTGTTTTTAGGTATTTGTGAACCATAAATAATTCCTTCTTTTTCAAAACTTCCTCTGGGGAAACAAATGAGATACAAGTATAGTTTTGTCCTGGAATATTTTGGTCTACCTCTAGAAAATCTTCTGTTACTTCTGTGCTTTGTGCCATAATTATAATTTATTATATAATTAAAACTTTAAGTGGTTTATTTTAGAATATTACTTACAATTATTTATTTTTTTTCTCTTTTTAATATATATAAATGGACGCATTAAAAAACGAGATCAATGAATTACAAGCCGCTTTTGATTTACAAGAAGTTGTTAAAAGAGCCGTTAAATACTTAATTGAAGGTGGTGCCGTTGCCGTTGCCGCTTACTACATCCCTAAAAAGAAGATGAACATTGAAGAAATTGTCATGATTGCCATCACTGCTGCTGCCACTTTCGCTCTTCTTGATATGTATGCTCCTTCCATTGGACATGCTGCCAGACAAGGTACCGGTTTTGGTATTGGTGCTAATCTTTCTGGTTTCCCTAGAATGGCCTAAATTTAATAACTATATATCTAAAGTTAATATTTTAGATAAATATTCCAATTCTACTTAAATATTATAGAAATTTCATACTATGTAAAAAAAAGATATCTCAGAAAATTAATTCTCAAATAGTTTTACAAAATTAAAAAAAATCCCCCCCCCTCAATAAATTAATAAGATTATTAATGATGACAAAAAACCTCCTAAATTAATAAATCATTTATTAAAAAATACACTGATAATATGATTAGGAGAATTAAAATTAATAAACACCTTATTAATTTATTAATTTATTTATTAATTTTATTTATTAATTTATTAATATTTAAAGGTATTTATTAATAAATTATTAAATGAATTCCAAATGGATTTGTCCCAGATGTGGTGTTTCAAGTTCAACAAAGCAGAACTTAAAGAATCATTTACGTAAGAAGAAGGTATGCGATCCTATTATTGCTGACATCGATAGAGAGAGTTATATTTTGGAGGAACTTTATGGTAGTAAAAAAGAAATTAATAAGGACGTGTCATCATTCGTGTCATCATTTAATAAATCTGACTGTCATCATTTGTCATCATCTGTCATCAATTCGTCATCATTTGATGAAAAACTTATTAATTTGTCATCATTTATTAAAAATGATATAGAAACCAAAAAAGATATGGAATTTGAATGTATTTACTGTAATAAACCATTATCATCCAGACAATCAAAATGGAGACATGAACAGTTTTGTGGCAATCATTCCTCTAATAATGAAAATAGTGACAATATGGTTATGAAATTAAAAATGAAACTTGAAGCCAAAGATACGATTATAGATGAACTAAAAGGACAAATAGATGTTTTATTAAAAAATCAGGGTAGTAATAATGTTCATAATACTACACAATATAATATAGATGTTAAAATAAATTCATTTGGAAAAGAAAATACTAGTTATATCACTAAGGAATATATTAATGATTTAATTAGAAATGGACCTATAAATACAATACCTAAATTATTAGAACATATTCATTTTAATCCGGATCATAGTGAAAATCATAATATCAAAATACCTAATAAAAAACAGAATTACGCACAGGTATTTAATGGAGATACTTGGGTATATAAAGATAAAAATGAAACAATAATAGACATGAGTGACAGGGCGTATGGAATACTAAATGAACATTATCATAACGGTTCGAATACATATATGGATAAATTTAAGTCACTTTATGATAATGACGATAAAAAAATGCTTAGGCGGCTATCCAGAGATACCGAATTAATGATAATTAATAACCAAGCTACCTAACATAGCAAGTATGATACATATGATGTGATTTTGATTTTATAAAATTATATGGTTTAGGAAGATAATATCTTCTTGAACTATACCATGAATTATTTATATCATCAGCACCATTTAATTTAATATCGTATTTATTGATAAGACTTTTAATTTCTGAATTAGAATAAGAATACAGCTCATTTTTATGATATGGTTCACATTTATAATCTAATATTGATTTTAAATTATTAATCAATCTAATGCGGCGGCTATGATCAAAATACTTATGATTAGACATTTTTGTATATAATATAACTTTCTTAAGAAATATTATATCAAATTTTATATTAATATTATATATAGAATGAATAGTAATTTTATTATTAATCCAGATACAGGTAGGAATGTAAAAATAAACGGAAATGTCGGTGAAAAAGTTTTAAATAAATACTATGAAGATGGAGGTATTATACAATTCAAAAACTATAAAGAAGAATTAGGTAATGGAGACGATCGATATGTTACATTAGGATGTAGATATTCAGGTAATCCAAATTGTCATTATGAATCTTGGGCTCAAACTCTCATAAAACCTCTTCTTAAATTAGAACCTGATACCAATAATCCATCCATGGTAGATGATCATGTAACCTCCACTATAGGTAGTGGCTATAGTATAGGGACTGTAGCCGCAACACTTGAAATAACGAATAAAGGTATAGATCAGTTACCAGCTGATTTGAGAGAAGGATTGTTTGCACAGTCAGGTACTTATCCCACATGTGTAAGATTTTCAGAAGCTCCTGTAGGTAAAGAATATCATTTAGCAAGAATTGCTGCTAAAGTTGATTTATCATCTGTAGGTAAAGGCGAGATGGATTTTACAACAGTAGAATCGACCAAAGTCTTTCCTCTAGGACATAACGGGTTATTATCGATGTATCATAAGTTGACAGATGTTGGAAATGCCGAGTCTAAGTTAAGTTCCGCATATTCTTTATTAGGAACAGTTGCTCGTGGTCTAACCAGTGCATCCAGTATACCGTCTATGATGTCTGCTAATACACCAGACTTGAAAACAAAAGCCCATGGTTTATTATCATATAATGCTGGTGGAAAAGACTATTATTCACATGTCCCTTTTGCTATTGATGGGAAAAAAAGTTCCGCCGTATTTAAGTTTAGATTTGCCGCTGTAAATAAACATAAATTTTTCAACTCTAAAAATAAAAAGAAAGTTAATAGAATACTAGCATCCAAAAAAACTCAAGCGGAAAAAGATGCTGCTATAATGAAAATGTGCAGAGATACTGGTAAAGAGGTTCTTGCCAGAAATTTTAGAAAAGATACTAAAACAAAAGATATGGAATGGGAACTTCAAATTCAATTATCTGAACATCCTGACAGAGATCCTATTAACGATGCTACCTTATTGTGGAACTCAGAGTTTTATACTGTAGGTAAACTTAGAATTCCTCATCAAGATATAAATGAAGAAGGTCTATCTAATCTTGTTCCAATTGAAAATAGTAAAAGATTATTATTTTATCCAGGTAAAGTCCATAGACCAGTAGGAGATGTAGCATGTTATAGAGCTTATGTATATCCTAAATACAATAAAGTAAGACAGCAACATCTATTAGGAATATCCAATGGTAAAGCACAAAAATGTCCTTTTATGGATATGATGAATAATATGCATAATAAATAAATTCAAGAATAATTGTATTATTCTTAGATTTGTCTAAACTGTAGGTATGAATTGCCATCTAAGTTCTCTACATATCTTTCTCCATACTTCATCATGTTCTTGTAGTTTTTCACGTGATTTTAATAATCTACAATATGGTAAATACTCATCTTTTTCCAATAATTGAAAAAACTTATAAAATATGTATGGATAAGAGAAAAAATTGGCTCTTTCTGGTGGACAAAACTTCATCCATGGACCTTGAACTTCTTTGAACATGTTTCTCAATGTTTCTTCGAGTTCGCTATCAATTGTTGGAGCTGGTTTCCCTGTTAATCTATTTGTAATATAATGACAATGTTCATAATATTTAGTTAGCTCGAGTTTTTTTAATATTTCCCTGATTTTTTGAGGTGATACAGTTTTTATGTTAATATAGGTCTCCTTTTTGAGTTCATCTACAATCTTTTCGAAAATCTCGTTGTTTATATCTGTAGATTCTTTTGCTTGAAACTGTGATAGGAATTCATTTGCGTGGTTAATCTTTTTATAAGCAAAATATGTGATTTCTCTTGGTGGTTCTTTATAGGATGGCGTATCACTATCTATTAATATTTTCTCCTCAACGCCACATTCTGGACAAATTAAAACACCATGAGTTGAATCGAATATTCTTGGTTCATTACACTTATTACACATATCAATCTCTTCGGATGATAAATGATTGATAGTTTTAACGTAATTTTTATCAACAATAGACATATAGGTGTCCATTATTTGTTTTTTGTTTTTAAAAATTGTTTTTACGTCGTTATTTTTAGGTTTAGTAGGAGAAACTTTTTTAACTGGTTCTTCAACTTTCTTACTCTTAGAGAAAAAGTCTAAAACGGTTTTTTTAGATGTACTTTTATTTGATTTTGATTTTCTGGCTTGAGATTCTACATATGTGTTATTTTCATCAAAATAATGATATAACATAAGGGAAGTACTTAATAAATAGTCATTTTTTTCCTGACTATTTTTAAGATATATTATAGAATCTTGCATTTCTTTTATTTCTTCTGTAATATTCAATTTTTCTTCTAAATCTGTTTCAGATAATTCAGAATTAGGAATATTATCAAACTTTGATAAATTTTTAGTAAGAGATTTTATTTTTTTCTCTATATTAGGAATTTCTTTTTCTTTACTATTTAGATTGTTTATTACTTCACTATGCTTATGATCTAGCGTAGTTTTATTTTGTCTCTTTCGATTTTTCTTTCCTACTTTTTTTTTCTTCTCTTTAAAGTGAACCATATTAATAATATACTAAAATTAGCTTTAATTTATTTATTTTTGTTCGTTTTATAATTATATTTAGATTGTTAATAAATTACAAATGAACTGCGACAGGAATACTACGCAAAGTATTACCAATTTAGGTTTGGATATTAATTCAATGTATAAAATGTTATTTATTTATAATGCTATAAATGAGGGATGGACTGTTAAAAAACTGCCAAATGATAAATATGAATTTAAGAATAATAATAAAGAAATTAAAAAAGAGTTTTTTTTAGAAAACTTTTTGGATAAATTCATTGATAAGAATTTAACTATTGATAATATAATCAACTCAGAAAATACAGATAATGATTCTTAATTAATGTTTAGGTTTCCTTTTACATTGACGCGTAAAATTTAAATAATTTTCTTTTAATATATATATAATACTATGGGTGGTGGTTTAATGCAATTAGTCGCTTATGGCGCTCAAGATATTTATCTTACGGGTAATCCCCAAATAACATTTTTTAAGGTTGTATACAGAAGACATACCAATTTTTCTGTAGAATCAATCGAACAAACATTTAATGGTACTGCTGGCTTTGGAAAAAAAGTGTCAGCTACCATCGCAAGAAACGGAGATCTTGTTCATCGTGTTCTCCTAGAAGTTACTTTACCAGAGGTCTCTCACGGTGCGGACCACGGTTTCTTCGACCATCTTGGTGAAAGATTATTAAAATACATCGACGTTGAAATAGGAGGACAACGTATTGATAGACATTATGGTGAATGGTTACATATATGGAATCAACTTACTCTTCCAGAATCTCAAAAAGCTGGTTATTTAAAAATGATCGGACATACTCCTAAAAATATTAATCCAGGATCGGGGAAACCTATTCCAGAACAAATATTATATATACCTCTTCAGTTTTGGTTTTGTAGAAATCCTGGATTAGCACTCCCACTTATTGCTCTTCAATACCACGAGGTTAAAATTAATATTGAATTTGAAGATTTCAATAATGTTTATTTTGATACTTTTACCACAGCTGGTTATAGTAATAATAATAATGTTACAAAAATTACAAGTGCTTCATTATGGGTTGATTACATATATTTAGATACTGATGAAAGAAGAAGGTTTGCTCAATTATCACATGAATATCTTATAGAGCAATTACAATATCCAGGAGAAGAGACAATTACAACGAAATCAAATAAGATTAAATTAGCCTTTAATCATCCAGTAAAAGAACTGGTATGGGTTGTTCAAAATTCTACTCTAAAGTCAGAGTTTAAACAAATGTTTAATTATACTGATAATTTTGACATGACACCAATTGCTTCAAGTTATGCTAGTGGTAATATTATGCAAGAACTTATAGCTCAATCTATGGTAGATAGTTCAAGTGTTGCCATTGCTTATAGAACTGATTATAAAGATACAGGAAAAAATAATGTAGAGAAAGCTAAACTTCAACTTAATGGTCAAGATAGATTTGCAGAAAGAGAAGGAACATATTTTAATCTTGTAGTTCCCCATTATCATCATACATCTATTCCTAAAACAGGTATCAATGTCTATTCATTTGGACTTAAACCTGAAGAGCACCAACCTTCTGGAACATGTAATTTCTCAAGAATTGACAATGCTAATTTATTTTTAACAGTTCAGACTGATACTATAACAGGTGTTACAGCCGCCACTGCTACCTCAGGAGACCCTTATCCTTATATTAGTGACTTTTCGTCGAGCGGCACAAGTTCAGCAAAGGTAAGAGTTTACGCTGTAAATTATAATGTTTTAAGAATTATGAGTGGTATGGGTGGTTTAGCTTACTCTAATTAATTTCACTTAATATTAAGAAAAAAATATATAATATTCTATTTTTTTATTAATAGTGTAATATGTTCAACTTTATCAAGGAGACTTTTAGCCTTCTTATAAAGTTTAAGGTTTTCATTCCAAAAACCATAGTCATTAATTTCTAACTCTTCCTTTATGAATTTATTAATTATAAGATGAACTACTAACCGATTATAAAGTTCCATAAGACCTTTAGTTCCACTATATTTATTTTTTAGGAAACCATACATATGACTCTGCATAAATATTTTTTTGATATTACTTTTATAACACCTATTTCCAGATACAATAATAGCATTAATTATTTCACGCGCTATATCCGATACATCTGAAAATTCGTATTTATCCCTATCGATACAATTATCACATGAATTACCACATTGCTGGGTTTGATTGTCTCTTATTTCTCCTAAGTAATTAGATAACTGACAATGCCTACAGTCATAAATATTTTCACAAAACCCACACAAAGAGTTCAATTTGTCTAACTGATGTTGTATATATTTTTGGTTTTTCATATAACTAGGGTCACTCCTAATCATTTTTTCAGAAATAATTTTATCCTGATATGAGTAAAATAGGATACAATAGCATGGTTGGTCATCTCTACCACCTCTACCAATCTCTTGATAATAATTCTCCATTGAAGTCGGTAAGTTATTATGTATCACAAATCGAACATCCGATTTATCTATCCCCATTCCAAATGCCACAGTTGCTACTATTATATTAACTCTATTCGACTTCCAATCATTTTCAATCTGAGTGCGATTTTTATTAGTCATACCGGCATGATAATGTGCGCATGATATATCTGGATGTTTCCTATTTATATTTATAAATTCTGCTAATTGTTCGCATTTTTTTCTAGAGTTACAATATATAATACCTGTTTCACCTTTAAATTGTGAGCAGAATTCTAAGATTTGGGTTTGAGTAGTAGCTTTGTTTACTTTTTTGAAAATTTTTATTTTAAGGTTACTTCTAAAATATGATTTTGTATATTGCCTATACTTCTTAAACTTTAGATTATGAACGATGTCTTTTCTAACTTGTAATGTAGCAGTTGCTGTAAGTGCCATAACTGGTATTCCAGGAAAATTAGATTTAAGTTGAGAAAGTTTTCTATACGATGATCTGAAATCATTACCCCACATAGAGATACAATGTGCTTCATCAATGACAAATCGATTAAGTAAATTATTGGTTTTCATGTGCATAATACAATTTATGAATGATATATTTGTATCGATTGATTCAGGAGTAGTATATATTAGTTTAAAATCGGCATTATTCTGTAATATTTTCGAATAAATAATTGTTTTCTGTTTTTCAGTTGTGCCACTATATATACCAACCGCATTAATACCCTTTTTTTCTAAATTAGTAATTTGGTCTTTAATAAGTGACATTAGAGGAGCAACTATAATAGTGTAGCCATCTTGTATTAACCCAGGTAACTGATAACAAATACTTTTACCTGAGCCAGTTGGAAGTATAACAAGTTGGTCATAATCTTTTAAAGCGCCTTTAATAATTTTATGTTGAACTTCTCTAAAGGAAGTAAATCCAAAAAACTTTTGTAGGTCTTTCTCAAGAGACATGATATTATTAAGATTTTTAAATGAGTATAATAAGTATCAAATTTAAATAATTTAACTATTTATAATTTTTAACCAGCATTTAAAACAGTAGCGTTTTCTTAAAATAGCAAATAAATGGCGTGATTCTCTAGATTCTGAAGGTTTTATTTCAACTGGATTTTCACCACATTGAATACATGGTATTCTATGATATAATCTATAATATTCATTAGTAATTCCATTTGAAGTGTTCGAGGTGTATATAGTTTCATAGAAATTATCAATAGAATTATTCATTTGGAGTTAAGGTATATTAGTCTTTAAAAGCTTTTTAATTAAAATTGTATAATTTTAATAATATAGTTGTATTATTAAAATCAAATAATATTAATAATGGATACTAGATTTTGGGGACCCGATGGTTGGAAATTATTACATAGTATAGTTGAAAAATATCCTTCTAGGCCATCAAAAACAGATAAAGATACTTATAAGATATTCATGAATTCTCTTCAACATGTATTACCATGTATTTACTGTAGAAGATCATTAAATGAATATACTAGAAAGTTACCAGTGGATGACTATTTAGATAACAAGTCATCTTTAAAATTATGGATGTATAAAATTCATAATATGGTAAATGATAAACTTAGAAAACAAGGTTTAAATGATAAGAAAGACCCAAGTTTTAAAGAAGTAGATAACTATTATAGTAATTATGTAAAAGAGATAAACTCAGCAAATTGTATAAACATGCCCGGTTGGAATTTTATTTATTCTATTATTTTTAACTATCCTGTTAACAAGATAGATATTGAAACTGTTAGGTATGTAAATTATATACTATTTTTTACTTATCTTGGAAAGGTTTTACCTTTTAATAAAGTTAAGGACGAGTATATAAAAAAAATTCAGTTAATTGATTTTGGAAGTATATTATCTAAAAGAACAAACTTCAAAAAATGGTTTTTCAAATTTGAAAAACATATTAAATCTATAATTGATGGAAATTGCATGAAATATACGGATAGATGCGAATTAATTGAAACATATAGAGCAGGTTGTAACGGTAAAAATGATAAAAAACCGACGTGTCATAATGATAAAGCTAAAATATAATTTGTTTCATGATGTCAGGTGAATATTCTACATCTAAGAATTCTACGTTTCGTGATATTTTAGATAGTGATACAGTTTCTTCATATTTATTTGAATTGGGTTGTTTTTTTGCTATAAACCAACACCGGTGAAAAAATTCATCATTTGATTCTGTTTCTTCTTTGGTAATTTTAAATAGTTTGTTATTAAGATTTACAACGTGGAATACCATATTTAGATATACAAGTTAATACATTCTTAAATAAATAAAAATAATATATCAAAATTTTTATTTATTTTTCTTTAAGATGTTCTGCTTTATTCATTTTCCAGGCATCTTTTACAACAGCAGGGCCATCATATGGCATAGATAATTTAGAAATTCTGTTATAAGGATGAACTCTACCATGAACATTGTTACATGAATCATTTGTAGCAACTACAATATTACCATAGCCTCTAACATTAGACCATGTATGTGTCCAATTAGGTTTTTCCTTAATTTCATTATCTTGTATAACACGTTGGGGTGTTCCGTATGATTGACAATGGGTTGTTGAACTATTATCTATTTTGTTTAATTTTTCGGAAGATCTTTCTTCAGAAACCACTGCTCCATTTTGGATAACAACAGGTCCTTTGGAATGATCGCAGAACTGTTTGTTATTGTTACAAGGAAGCGTTCCTACACAATTTACTCTAAAACTATCAGGATATTGACTCATTTATATATATTTATATATTATTTTACTAGTCGAATTTAATAACTTTTGAAATAACTAACCAATATGTTATAATGCCCATGAGAATAAATGTCATAAATTTTATATAATTCCCCCCTAGAAAAGCGTTCTGAGATGGATTAGATAAAAACATAAATAAATTAACAACAATCAGAATAGTAGAGAATTTTACTATATCATTGTATAATTCTTTATACTCTGGATCTAAATTTTGTAAATCAAAAAGAGAATTCATATATGATATTTACAGAAAAAAAATATATTTATTAATCTAAATGAAACTATTTAAAGTGAGTTTAAATATTATTATTAATATATCAGATTTATACAAAATGAAACAATATATTACGTACATTTTGATTGGTTTAGCTGTTGCGGTAGTAATAGGTTTAGGTTTATATCTAAAGAAAAAGTTTGATTCATTGGAAGAAAGAGTTAGTGCAATGAATGCGGAATTATTCACTGTTAGAAATTATATGTCAAGTGAAAAACGTTTGGGAAACGAAGATATGTTTAGTGCTAATACTCAAAGAAATATAGCATTGGAAATAAATAATACAATACCATCTCAAACTGGAGCACCACAATATAATGAAAATACTAATAATGAAAATAGAGTTGATGAAAATATGAATGAACAAGTAAATGTCGATGACTTCCAAGAAACATCGCCTAATAATTCATATGATAGATTACACAATGAAGTAACAAATTTGAGGGAGGATATTAATAATATAGAGGATTTATTAGAAGATAGTTCTGGAGGATCAATGTCTCAAGAATCTGATGATATAGATGCTAATATGTATGAACAACAGTTACAAAATATTGAAACTACTGGAAATCATCCATTAGATGAGAGTCTTATAGAACAAGTTCAGCAAGTTAATGAAGTAGTTCAAATTGCTTCAAGGAATGATGATTATATTAAGAATAATAATTCTGAATTTGAAGATTTAGCAAATGTTGATTTAGAACATAATTCTGAATTCGATGAACTCTTAGATGACGTCAGTAATACTGATGATAATACGAATGAGGCATTATTAGGAGAAGAATCAGATAATGAATCAGAAGAAGAAGATGAAAACGACGATGAAAACGACGATGATAATTTAGATGGAGTTGAAATTGATAGTAATTTAAAAATGGAACTCGATGTTGATGTAATTACAAACAGCTTCTCTAAGACTGAGTTAATAAATCTTTGTATAGAAAATAATGTAAGTAAAAGTGGAAATAAAACTGTTCTTGTTGAAAGATTGTTAGAAGCAGGTGTCGATTTGACAAGTGATAATAGTGAATTACAAACAATTAATTCATCTTAATTAAATTAGTTATTCTATAAAAAATATTTCTTAATAATATATAAAATGGATTGCCATAAAACTAGTAATAATAAATATTTCAACTGTCCTCCTAGAATGGATGATGGTAGACATTTCACCGACTACAGACCCAGCTGCCATGTAAATAATTTAGTTAGAGCTAATAATGCTGTATTAAATTCACATGAGTATAGAATGTTTTTAACACATAATGCTAATAAAATTATGAATTTAAACAGAACCTACACTACTCAAAAAAATGGATGCGGTCCATGCATGAAGCCTTATAATCAAGGCACTATGCTTCAAGAACAATCTGTTCAAGTATGTAACAATAATTCATGTAATAATGATTTTGTTAATGCTGAAGGATTAGGTATGGGAAGAAAATACGATGGAGATTCTCAAAAATGCGGAGACTGGCCTAAAGAATTGCCTGTAAATCAACACTCAAATTGCTGTGCTGATACAAATAGTTTATTTAACTATTACAATCAGATGGATTCTAAGGCACAAGGAGAACTTGTTGTTAGAGACTCAGTCCCTGCTGGAGGAAAATTAATGTCTGGTGGAGATCCTGCTGCTTATAATCTTTAAATTAGATATTATTAAACTGATATTTTCAATTTAATCTTATTTTTTAATTATTCATATTTCCAAGTGGTTATTTCATAAAATATACAACTTATCTTAGTATGATTTAATTTATTGTTTGTAGAAAAAAATAATTTATAATAATATAATAATACTATGTGTGATAACTGGAAAACAAATATTGGAAGTAAATACACTTGTGAAGGTGTTGTATTAGATAGTGGAGATGGTGAATTTGTAGTAAGAGGTTCAGTGAATTCAATTCTTACAAATCCTACTGTAATTTTTTGGGCACCTAACCCTCCAACATATACCCAATCCTATACAGGTTCAGGATTACCATTTCCTAATGCTGATATTGCGTATGAGAATACTCCTAATAGAGGAGCAGTATTAGCAGAAGGTGGTCAATTTGAATTTAGAGTTAGATACCCTAACTCTTATTACATGGGATTAGGTTCCGTTCTTGTCGAACCTTCCGTTCATATTAAAGTATGTGAAAATGGTAAATCAGGAGAAGTAGAAACTATCAAATTAGGAAATGGTATTCCATTTAGAAGTTTAACTTACCCACCTGTTCAATCTGGAACAGCACCTAGAAAAAATCCTATGTTCTATGCTGGTAGAGATAAATTACCAATGAGAACCCAAGAACAAATTCTTAGAGATTCTGGGTTTCCTGAAGAAAATGTTATGCCTAAAAACTTTTGGGGTAAAGCAGTTCCTCACGAATAAATAGTTATAAAAAATTAATATATATATTAATGGATAGTATATATATAAATTGTCCCCACTGTAAGCAGTTAATAGAAGTTTTAAAAAGTCAATTTAACTGCAAGATATTTAGACATGGTGTTTTTAAAGATACTTACACACAAATAGACCCTCATCTCTCAAAGGTCATGTGTGATAAATTAGTTGCGGAAGATAAAATACTAGGTTGTGGTAAGCCTTTTCGATTAGTAATCAATGGAAATAATTACACTACAGAAATTTGCGAATATATATAAAAATTTGACTGAAATGATTTTAAATTCATGATAGTAAAATTGTAAAATGCCATTGATTTTTGATACAGTGCATGGTAATATTGAATTTGATAAACAGGACTTAATATTTTTAGATAATAGATGGTTAAAAAGATTGAAAAGAGTTAAACAACTTGGGTTGTTAGATCATGTTTTCCCATCAGGAAGTCATAGTAGATTTGAACACGTGGTTGGAGTATATCATCTCGCAAATACATATACCAATCAATTAGAAAAGAACAGTTCAAAAGCTCTCTTTACGGATAAGGAAAGACGCTGTATTAAATTAGCAGCATTATTTCACGATTTAGGACATGGTCCATATTCTCACGTATTTGATCATTTTCTAGAAAATTTTAATACAGAAGGTCTTATTCATAGTCACGAAGAACGTTCTCAATTAATAGTTGAAAAGATTTTTAAAGAAACTCAGCCATCTGGATTTACTGGATATGATATTGATATGATTAAAAATATGATAGAGCCCCCAGAACAAATGATAGTAGAAGAAAATGGAATGAAAACATATAATTGTGAAAAGCCCTATATTTACGAATTAGTCAATAATAAACTCAATGGGATTGATATTGATAGATTTGATTATTTACAAAGAGATGCTAAACATATAGGTGTTGATTATGCTTTTAATCCAGAGAGAATATTCTATAAAAGCTTTGTGAAAGATAAAAGAATTCTATATGATGTATCCCTTAAAAACAATATATTTGATATGTTTTACACAAGATATAGATTTCATAAGGATATATACAATCATAAAACTGTTAAGATGATTGAACTTATGATTTCAGACGCATTAATCGCAGTAAATAATTGTAATAATTGTCCAAAAGAAGACAGATTTGTTGATTTATGCACAATAGATAATGGTTCCATTAAAGATGACTATTTATATCTTGATGATAGTTTATATACAAAATTTTTATCAAACGATATTGAGTGTGAAAGCAGACAAAAATCATGTGATTTGATTAAACGGATTGAAAATAGAGAATTATATAAGTTGAAATATTATGGTAAATATACGCCTGATTTAATGGATAAATATACTGATTGTCATATGGTAAATGTTAAATTTACTCTAAGTAGTCTTAAAAATAATATATTAGAAAATACACTGTTTCATAATAAATTTACGGATAAAATTGAGTTTGGAGAAATAGATAATAGATTAATTCCTAGTAATACTGAAGAAGAAATAACTATGGTTTATGATACAAAAATATAACTACTTAAATATTAAATAGTTTTATTTTATAAATGAAGATTTTATCTTTTGATGTTGGTATCAAGAATTTGGCATATTGTATTATTGAAGTAAGTGATAAGGATAATAAAGAACATAAAATATTAGATTGGGACATTATCAATTGTGCTGAAACATTGCTTCAAGGTGGATTAAAATGCTGTGTATGTAAAAAAGGTAAATTATGTGGAAAACCTGCTATAAATCGAGTAAAAATTGATGGAGATAAAGAATTAGGGTTTTGTAAATTAAAGACATGTCAGAAAGAACTAAATGGAACTTATACTGGAAAACAAGTAAAAAAATACAAACAGAAAACAACTAAGGATTTATCTTTAGAAGATATTGGAATGGAAATGTATAACCAATTATATGAAAAAATTAATCTTATTAAGGTCGATGAGATAGTAATAGAAAATCAGCCTGTTTTAAAAAATCCAACTATGAAATCTGTTCAGATGATATTGTATAGTTTTTTTTTATTAATGAAAAAAATATCCAATGATTCAAATGATTATAATATTAATTTATTCAACGCACGTAAAAAATTAGCTATATACGATGGTCCTAAAGTGGATTTATCTCATATTAAAAATGCATACAATAAAAGAAAAAAACTATCAGTTATCTATACTAAATATTTTATAGAAAAATATAATTCATCCTGGAGTGATTTATTTAATGAAAACAGTAAAAAGGATGATTTAGCTGACTGTTATTTACAAGGTTTAACATTTTATTATAATAAATAAATAACGTTTGCGTAATTATTTAAAAATAGTTTTCTATAAAATATTAAATGAGCTTGAACTTAAAAACTGACAAAGGAAATAAATTTAAATCCAATAATGATATTGAAGAAGTACTAAGTGGTAACTTTTCATTAGGAAATAATAATAGTGACGATGTTGATATTAAAATCAATAAAATTAATACCACAAGTCCTCCTGATAGTAGTGTTAATCAAAAAATTCAGGATAAATTAGAATTATCTAGTAATAAAGATATTGACATTGGATTAGATTTATTAGTTAATAAAGAAAAAAAGGCTGATAAAAGTGCTAAGCAACCTTTACAAAATGCGTATGAATTAAATAGCGATCAATCCTCATCCGCTCAATTAAGTTCTGAATTATCCAGCAATGTATATGCTAAAAGAAGCGAACTAACATCAGATACACGATCTGAAACAGCTTCAAGAATTGAAGAAATGATTAATGATTTAAATATAGATAAAACATCTAGATTAAGTCAAGATGATATTGATAAACTAATTGATAATCAAGATACTCGTAAACGAACTCAGCCCAAATTAGCTACACCAGAAGACATTGTAAATGAACTAGAAGAAGATAGTCAAAATCTTGTATCGGATAATATAAGAAGAAAAGCTAACAATGGTTTTCCAGCTGATGTAGAATTTGCCAGTGGCACTACTACATCTACTCCTCAAACAGGAACAGATTATTCAAGTAGTCAAAATCCTAATATGGTGAGAAATCAAATGAATCAACATCAACAACAATGGATGCCTCCTCAACCACCTGTAAATAGAGAATTAGTTAGAAAAAAGAAACAGGAGATTTTGTTCAAATTAGAGAAAATGAGACGTCTTGGAGTTCAAGGTATTAAACATTTTAATATGTCATCTGATGTAAATGAAATGGAAGAAGAACTTAATAGAGTCGTCCACGAAAGAGAAGTAGAAGGTTCTGTTAAATTTCAAAGAAAATGCTTAATGGCATTTGTTACAGGTGCCGAATTACTAAATAATAAAATGGACTTCTTAGATTTTAAACTGGATGGATGGTCAGAACAAGTAAATGAAGGAATTAATGAATATAATGAAGTATTTGAAGAATTACATGAAAAATATAAGGAACGTGCTAAAATGGCTCCTGAAGTTAAATTATTATTTATGTTAGGAGGTTCAGCTTTCATGTATCACTTATCTAACTCTATGTTCAAAAATTCTATACCAGGTATGGAAGATATTATGAAACAAAATCCCGATTTAATGAAGCAATTTGCCAGTGCTGCTATAAATCAAATGAACAATGATGAAGAACGACAAGCAGCTACATTTATGTTTAATAATTCTCAAGCAGCAAGAGGACAACCTACTATGCAGAGAAACAGTATGCCTCCTCAACAACAAATGCCAAGACCTTCTCAGCAACAATATAATAGACCATCTCCAGGAATGCCTGGCGTAATTCCTCCACAAAGAATGCAATCCGCCTCATCCAGAGCTCCTCCACAATATACAAGAGGTCCAGAACCATCTTTATCTAGTAGTTCTATTGTAAATGAAGCCAGTTCAAATATTAGTAATTTATCCCAACCAGTTCAAAAGGTAAAGACTCCCTTTAATAGTTCATCAAAAATACAACCGCCAGTGGGAGTAGATGAAATTCTTAATGAACTCAAATCTAATACAGATTCGCAAAATGATAATTTATCCGAAGTATTAAGTCAAGGAAATAGTAGAAGTGTTAGCATTGGAAGATCAAAAAAAGGCAGACGAAGTAGAAAGAAATTTAATCTCACAGTAGGACAATAAATAGTTTATTAAATATTTAATAAATTAATTAGTTAATTTTACCAGCTTTTTTTAGTGTATCATAAGCTTTTTTAATTTCGTCTGGAGATACTTTACCATCTTTATTTGTATCTAATTCATAATACGATTCAGGAAGGATACAATATTTACTATCAGTATTAAATAGATTTAATACAATAATAACAAACGATGCTGTTATTATTAAAGAAGCTACTAAATCTCTTGTAGCTACAAATGCGACTGTAAATATTAATAATCTTCTCAATGCTGTTGATGACAAAAATTTCTTATGTCCTTCATGAAGATCCATTTCTATATATCGAGCACCTATATTTAATAAAATCATCATTATTGCATAGATATATTTATTATTATTAAAACTTTCAACAATACCCATTTGTATATAATACACAAAATTTTTTTAGACGCAATTATTTTATGCTTCAGAGGTATCTATAAAGTTTTCTAACTGATGAATGGCATCATGTAAATTTTTAAACGTATCATTTAAATTGCTTGGATTATATTTTTTACCGGAAAATCCTTCATTTTCATCTTCTTCCTCTTCATCTTCTTCATCTTCATCATAATCATCATCACTATCAAATTCTTCCTCTTCATCTTCTTCTTTTTTATCAGTAAAATGTTCTCTATTCATAATAGGCATAATATTCTTAATATCGTTTTCTTTCTTTGTAACAATAGATACTACCAATAATAAGCCTAAAATAATTGACACAGGAATATTACCTTCTTTAAATAAATAAAGAGATCCTCCAAGAAGAATAGTCATTGAAAAAGGATGTGCTAAAAAATCTACTAAAGGACCTGGTGCCTTTGTAAAAATATATACGCATACTAAGAATATAATGCCAATTAATATATTATCTTGATTTAAATATTCACCCCCTTTTAAGTTATTAATATTTTCTAAAATTGATTCGAAAAACTGTTTGTTGTTCATTTTTTTACTAACCATTTATATTATAATTATAAAATATAATTAATTTTATAATATAATTATTTAAAATGCTACTGGAGCATACATTTTGTTTGAGTTACCATTAAGATTATTGGCAGGAACAACATCGAAATTTTCGAATTCTTCCATTTTATCGTGGAAATCGGATTGCATGCCTTCCATTTCATCTGGCTCAACATCATATCCTTCGTCCATGAATTCCATTTCATCATCGTCCATATTTTCAGTTCCTCCTACTGGACCTTGTTCATTATCGAAGTTCTCATAATATTCAGTAGCCTTTTTTTCAGCAGATTCATTATCTTCATCGGCTGGAGGAGCAAGATCAGCACATACTTCTACCAATTTCTTTACTTTAATCATATCGAATAATGTTTTGAGTACTGCCTTACCATCATTAGTAGTTAAATCTTCATCATCTTCACCTTCGGTTTTTTTGATTACAAGTCCTTCTAATAGACCACCAGTAGCAAGTGCCTTTGTAAGATCTAATTCAGAGTCTTTCATAATTTTTTTATCATCAGCTAATTTAGCATCGGCTGCTACGAGAACCGCTTGAAGGGTTAATTCTTTTTTAGTTTCTTTAACTTTCTTATTATCATCTAATACTTTTTTAGCATCATCTGATTCAGCGGCATCGTGGGCTTCGATAGCCACAAGAAGTTTAGCACACATAATTTCAGCAACTTTCTTTTCATTATCACTATTTACATCGAAAAGTTCGTAGTAGTTCATGAATCTTTCTCTTTTAAGAAAGTTAATATATTCTTCAGTAGCTCTTTTATTGGCAATATGAAGGGTTACGACATAAGCTACGGCAATCATTAATGCAATTTGAACATTTCTAGATGCTACAAATCCAATTAAAAATATAAAAATAACTTTTCCTAACATTGTGTCAAAAAACTTAACAACACTGTCTGGGAGTCTAGGGGCGGCTAATCCGGCATATAATGCGAGGACAAGTGAAACAACTACAGATGTTGTCTTGTCATCAAGCATTGTGTTTACTTTTTCTGCGAGTCCTGTAACAAATTCCATTTATAATATAGATATATATATTTTTTTTAATTTATTTCTATGTTAGATTCAAAAATTAATTAGATTAATATAGTAATTTAAAATTAAATATTTTCTGTTTTTAATATAAGTTAAATGCCTTATTGTACTATTGAAGAAGCTTGGACTAATTCTTTAAATCCTGAATTAAAGGATGATAATTATAATGGTCAATCTAATTTAGGATATCAAAATATTAATCTGGAAGGTTCAGAAATATATGGAGGTGATGGAAAACCTATAAGATGTCCTGAAAAAACCCCTCAAAAAAAACCTAAAATATCTAATATGTCTAGAACATACAATAGATTAAATGAACATAATGGTCCTAAATCAAGATTACCTAAAGCGAATGGCAATAAAAGATACGTCATTAAAAATCAAAGATATGAATTAGACGACTCGGAAAATCATCCTAATTATGATAATAGCGATGTGCCTATTAATAGTTATAATAATAGTATGTATGAAAATCTTGATAATGAATATAGAAAAAATGTTTCTAAAATTGAAGATAGTTCTATGATGGAAGATTTTGTTGATAGAAAAAATCTTAATCAAAATGATGGAAATATTCTATCTGAATTAAGAAGTGAAAATATTGAACTTAAACGAATAATATCAGAATTAAGAAATAATAATATTCAAGATAAAGATAATTTTCTTGACGTATTTACTTATGTATTCACTGGAATTGTGATGATACTTTTATTAGAAAATTTAACAAAACTCTCAAGAAAATTCTAAATTATAATATTAAATTTATTTAGAATTTTCCAACATGGAAAAAAAATTCATCGCTTTATTACGAACATGCTGATGGCCATTATCAATATGAGGATAATTATTATAAGGATCTCGTGAAGGTTGATTAGAACTATAAGAAATTGTAGGTTTACTATATCCATAATTACTTATAGGTTGTTGATTAGAATTATAAGATATCTGTGGTTTGTGATATACGGATGATTGGTTATAATTATTAAAATCATTAGATGTCATATCGGGATTGCTACCATTAAGTAAATATTTGTTCTGTGAAGGAGCTATATATTCTAACTTAGCTTGTTTAGGATTTATATTTGATATCTGATATACAATATTACTATAATCTTTATAAGGATTTGTAGCAAATTCATGTTCTAATGGTTTAACGTCTGGGTTTTTAAGTGTTGAAGGAACATGATCCCAAGATATAAACACCATATTAGGATATGTATATAACACTATAAACCCATTCTTTTTTAAACGCTCATAGCAATATTCCGCACATTTTATTTGGTCATAGGCTGGTAAGCCTGGTATATACTTAGGAATAATATAAACTAAATGAGTTAAACTCTTATTACTATTGAGTTTGATTTTACTATGAATTTTAGACAATATTTTCCTATAAGTTTCAACTTTTTTAATCTCTTTTTCATCCCTTTTATAGTTTAAATTAAAAATATTAATCATGGGTATTCTTAATTATTTAAAATATTTTATTTTCCAATTAAAAACCTCAAGTTTTAAAAAGCTTTATATCCTATTAAAAATAACACAATATTAATTATAAATGATTACCAATTTAGTGTTGGCAGGAGCACAACTAAAAGGTGTATGCTACATAGGTGTATTAAAAGGTTTAGAGGAATTAGATATGATTAAGAATATTAAAAATATATTAGGTGTATCGTCTGGTTCTTTATTTGGACTTGCAATGTGTTTAGGTTTTAGTTCATATGCTTTAGAAAATATGATATTAAAGCTCGATATAGAAAATCTTAAAGAGTTCCAAACTGATAGTGTTTTTAAATTATTTTATAAGTATGGTATAGATTCAGGTAATAAAATAGAAAAACTAGTAAAGGTAATATTAAAAAAGAAAACTGGAAATGAAAATATTAATTTTAAAGAATTATATGAATTGTATCCTAATAAAAATTTTATAGTTGGAGGTAGTAACTTAACTAATGGTGAAATGGAATATTTTTCCCACGAGACTACACCTGAAATGCCAGTATATTTAGCAATAAGAATATCTACATCCTTTCCATTTATTTTTGAAAAAGTTGAATATAATAATTGTGTATATTTGGATGGTGGTTTAATTCAAAACTATCCAATTGAATATTTTAAGGATACTGAAAATACATTAGGTATATGCACAAGTTCTTCTAATTCAAAAAATAAAGACCTAAGTAGTTTTGATAAATACATGATACAAATAATATACGTATTATCCTCTCAAGGAGAAAAATACCTGGCAAAGAAATATATTGACCAAACAATCATAGTTGATCTAAACTATAGATATGATAGTATAGATTTTAGCAATGATATGAAATCTTATTTAATGAAGGAAGGCTACGATCAATTTATAGATAAAATAAAAGAAAAAAACATTAATATTAAAAATGGCGAAAATGAAGATGTAGTATCAAATATATCATTAGAAGAAGAAATGGATGAAATTGCGGAGGTTGTCAATGATCTTATGGAGATTGTATCGAATGATACAAAGAATATACCAAATATTGAAGAAATAGTAAATGAATACTAGTTATTATCTTAAATAATAATCTCAAATAATAATATATAATGGATAGTTTACAATCACAAATGGATACCGTATTATCTAACCCAGTTACGTATGGAGTATTAGCAATTTTTCTTGCTATGTATGGACCTAGACTTCATCCTAAATTACCATCCCCAGTAAAAGATTTATTTGGAACACCTTTATTTAGATTTGCCATAATTATGCTTATTATTTATATGTCAACCAAAGATCTTTCAATGTCTCTTATTATATCTATTGCTTTTCTCATTATTATGAGTATTGCTAATTCACAAGATATGGAAGAAGAATTTATGAATAGATACAGAGAAGGTTACTCTAATTTCGATGCTATTAAAGAATTTTATGATGATGATGAAACCGAATTCTTCCAAGAAGGTCCTGAATCATACGATAATAGAGGTCAAGATGAGGAGACTTTTGAAAAAGGACCAGAACCTTTTGACAATACAAATACGGAACCTTCATCCGATAATACAGAAAATTTTACTAATTATGCGGAGACTTTCGATGATGATGTTGAAAATTTCACGCCTTATGAAAAACATCTTAATAGAGTAGTTAACAAATATAAATTTAATTAAATTATTTAAAGAATATACATATAATTATACTATAATTAAATGGATAAAGATTTTTTTATCATAGATTCAGAAGAAGAAGCATTAATTAAAAATTGTATGAAGAATAGTTATCATATCCCTGGAATTATTGGACTAATAGGATTATCAAATGGAGGTATCGCGAAATCAGTAATATTCTCTACTGTAAAACTTAGACAATACAATAAAATCTTTTTATCTGTTGATCCATATGGTTCTATGCCACATTATAAAGAAGAGACTTTATTAGTAAATAATAATAAATTCAATTCTGACAGAAAAAATACTACATTAAGATGGTTTTATAATACATGTTTAAAACATAGTATCCATTCACTTTTTATACAATTAGACAATCGAGAATTTTTCAAACGATACAGTGATGGTGTTCCATACTATCACAAAGAAAAAAGGATAATTAATTCTTATTCATTTGTAATTCTTTCAGGGAATAATTGTGTAAATGATAGATTATTTGAATTTGAATTTTTTAGAACACGTATGCCAACAGATTCTATGATATTATTTACTAATATAAATTCGTATCCACATATGGAAAAATGCCATGATTATATATTATCTAATCTATTTGTAATAGAGAAAAAATTAGATAATTTCATATGTTATAAAAAAATTAATTAAAGATTTTATCTAAATATTCTTTATTATCATTAGCATCGTTATATCCTTCAATAAATAAACCCTTAATATCTAGTTTATTTTTATCAAAATAATTTAAATCACTATCACGGTTTCTCCACATATTAGGTGTTATCTTAATAATAGGTGTAAAATCAGACGGATATGGATTTTTTATTATTCCACCATCAAAAGATATGATATTATTATATCTTCTGACTAGCCCACCTGTGACAAATGGTATATGTGAACTTGTAATACAACAATCCAAAGCATCTTCAATATCCTTAAAATCATTATATATTATTGGATATATGCCATTATATTTGATTATAGATACTGGTATATATATATTTTTAAGATTGAAATCTGTAGTATCATAATCATTTAGGATATTATCTCTTATTTTAAGCTGAACATCGTATATAGATTTTATATTTCTAAAATTTATATCCAAAAGTGATTTAATAAATCTATCATCATCGCCTTTAAAACTCATAAATAAACTGTTCCATGCTCCTGCTGAAGCGCCAGCAAATACATATGAATTATCTAATTTATAATTTTCCTTTATGTATTTACATATACCAATCATATAAAACGCTTGAAGACCACCAGGGCTAATAGTTATTAGTTTTTTATTATCAATAAGAATCGATTGTTTAGCTTTCTGATTAAAACTATTACCAATCGTTTTAGAATTATATACACTTCTATATGTATTATGGGGAATTTGAAGACCATTTATAGGTCTAATTATATTACTAAAAGAGAACATCGCTATAATAGTATTTATTATTCTCATTTAAATACAATAATATTTATTTTTTATTAACATAATTTTAAAACCAATATCTTTACTTATATTAAATGTTTGTATCAGTGGAAGATAATAGATGCCAGATACTAGTATCGTCAATTATAGGATTTTTAGTTTATTTCATTTATAAGAATGAGTTACTTGCGGCGGCTTTTGTAATTATAATGAGTTATATACTAAGAGTTTGTAATTTTGATGGATGGATTAAGAGTATGATGGCTAATAAAGAAAATAATGTATAAAATAGATAATAAATTTTTTTATAATATTATATTATAAAATGGCTTCCAGTATTGAACAATTACCCATAGTAAATTCTGTAAAAGATTTATTAAACCCCGAAATTTTAGTAGAAAATACTTATCTTTTCGCGACATTATCAATTTTCCTTGCTATGTATGGTCCCAGATTACATATGAAATTACCACATAGTTTAAAAAGTCTTTTTGATAATCCCGTATTCAGAGGTTCAGTATTATTTTTAATTGCTTATATGGCACATAGAGATTTTGTAGGTGCTCTTGTCATCACAATTATCTTTCTTATCACTCTTAATTTACTCCATACTACCGAAGTATTAGAAAATGTAACCAATATTTTGAGTAATGAAGGATTTCAAGTAAATGGACCTCCTGTAGCTAACTGTAATTCTTATAAAAGTAGTGACCCTATGAAATTAGGAACAAAATTTTATCCTCTCCATGATGGACAAGATTCTCTAGATATCAGAGGTGGAAATGAAACCTTAAATGAATATTCCGCAGGTGATATCAGACTTGATAACTAAATTTTAAATAATATTAATATTAATATTTAAAATTTAAAAAAGACTTTTAAGCCATGATACAAAACCGTTTTCACTTCTATCGGCTCCTTCATATGTTTTTTTCTCACCATTTACTACAGCTATTATTGTAGGATATCCTTTTACTCCAAATTTTGCTGCTAGTTGAGCATTCGCTTCATTTTCTTCACAATTAATCATTTCTACTCTAACATTTTTACCTGAATGGGTAGATTCATTGTAATTTTTCATGAATTGCATATATCCTGGTTTGGCTTTTTTACAGTATCCACACCAATCTACGTAAAACATTCTTATTACTACATCATTATTAGAGAAACCTTCCATTTCCATTTCTTCTGAAAAATCACTATTTTCTTCGAAATATTCTACTTGACCTGATTTAATACAGTTATAGAGGTAGTATAATGATAATGCCAATACTAATACACATCCAACTAAGAGTGTAATAAGTTGTCCTTTGCTAAGGTTGTTAAGTTGTTCTTTGATAGCGTCTAACATATTATATAATTTAATATAACATAATATTTTAGATAATATTTATGAAAAAATATTTATAAAATGGTCAATAATTGAAGATTGTTCATAATTATATGTTCTATTTAGCTTGATTTCTTCTTGAATAAGATTTTCAATATTAACAATCGCGTTATCGTTATTTTGATTTTCGATAATAATAAATTGTTTATTATTTTTTTTGATAGGTTCCATTAGTGCTTTTCTAAATTCATCTAAGGATGATACGTGTTTACCATTAACAGTTTTGATTAAACTACCAGCAGAAAGGCTACTTGATAACGCAACTTCTGAATTAGAAAATATGTGTGTTATTAACAATTGTGGTTTAAAGATTTCACCATTATGAATAAGGTTTGTTAAATTTCTAAATTGTGGCATCATTAAATGATTTATAGTTAAATTCATAACAATTAATCCTGCAAAAACTTCATAATCAAGACTATCAATATACGAAAAGTTTTTCTTAATTGGATAAACCTCATTGTATGTTTTTAAATTGAATTGTTTTTCTTTAATATTACCCGTTGAATGTGAAAAATATGTTATCTTTACCTGTTGATTTGGAATACATCTTTTTACCAGTTGATCTAATGATATTTTACCAGTTTCCCATTCAACGCTAGTTTCTCCATAATTATCAATGTCATAGTAATTATCACCATTATGAAATGAACATATAAGATCACCCTTTTTAAGGACTTTTTTAAGAGGACTATTTTTTAAAACATCTTTAACAATAACACCTTCTTCGCAACCAATGGGAACATTATATAAATCTCTATAATTATCATTACCATTAACAAGTAATACTCCTAATACATTTTTATTTATGATTTTATTATTACTTGTCATCATTGATTCTAGATTCTGTTTCAATATATTGATAGGAATAATTAAACTACTATCTTCACTTTCAGCCAATACTGCGGAGGTAATACCAATAACTTTGTTATCAGAGCTAAGTAATGGTCCTCCTGAATTACCAGGATTGACAGGAGTATCAGTTTGTATATAATCGCCTCTTTTACCTGATAATGTTCCAGTAGTTATAATTGGATATTTAGGATTTCTAGGGTAACCAATAGTATATACAATGTCTCTTAGGCTAATGTTATCTGAATCTCCTAATTCAAGATAATGTTCATTTTGAATACCATTGACCTTGATAACAGCCAAATCGAAATCAGGATAAACTGATATTACTTCTCCACTAAAAACTTTTTGACCATATGTTGGAAGTTTAATCCATAACTCAACAGCATTTTCAACTACATGTGCTGCTGTTAGCGCGTGACCCTCATTATCAATGAAAAATCCTGCTCCAATTGACTGTGTTTGTTTATCAACACTATATGGTATTATATAATTAGGTGAAATTGAATTATTGACTATTTTTATTACCGAATTATAAACACGCTCTTGATCTAAATCTTTATATTTTCCCATTTATTAATATATAAATTGAAAATTATTTATTACATAAAGTTATTTTAAAATTTATTATAAAATGAATAGTAGATTGATTACCTTAACTAATAATGGCTATAAAGATATAACTGATAATATGTTATTCTCCTTACGGAAAATAGGTATTATAAATAAGATGACTGTATTTTGTTTAGATGAAAATGTTCATAGTTTTCTAAGTAATAAATATCCAGAATGTGAATTCGAAATCATAGATAATACAGGTTCTGAAGAGTTAATTGATTTTAGGAGAAAAGGGTGGAATCATATTGTATTTTATAAGATGAAAGCAATATATAATTCACTATTGAAGTATGAAAGAGTTTTATTTACGGATGGAGATATAGTTTTTTATAAAAATCCTTTAGAACATCTTGAAAATCAGCTAAAGGATAAAGATATATTATTACAAACAGATTTGATAGTATCAAATGAAAAATATAAGGAATATTTTAAAACTATAGGGGACTTTAAGACTGCTCAACAATTAGCGGATTTTATTCCTAATTGCGACTATCTAAGATCTGAAGCAAATACTGGTTTTATTTATATAAAAAATACTAAGCAAAATATTGATTTCTTCAATTTCAATAATATAGATATTGACACATTTGAATGTGACCAAATATATGTAAACAAAAATCTTACTAAGCTTAATTATGGACTATTACCAATATTTAATTATCCAACAGGATTATTTATTAAGTCATTGTATTTAACAATTGTCAAAGCGTTGCCTCCCGATCTAGGAGATTACCACTACATAATACATTTTAATTATACATTAGCCTCTTACAATAAAGTTAGCACTATCAAAATGATGAATTCTTGGTATGTGAATTAAAGTAAATAAAAAAGTATTTTATTTATTTTATAAGATTTATTATTTAACTTCCAATGATACTACGAATATCTTCAGGTAGTGGTTCAATTTGAGTGCTATAATAATTTTGAATACGCTCTAGTTTCTCGAACTCTGCTTCTGATACGAAGTTAATGGCAATTCCCTTACGCCCATATCTACCACTTCTACCAATACGATGAATATAAGTTTCAACATGTCGTGGAATATCATAATTAATTACTACTTGAACATGATGGACATCAATTCCTCTAGCAATTACATCAGTAGCAATTAAGATTCTACTTTCGCCAGTTCTGAAAGATTTCATTGTCTTATCCCTCTCTGTTTGAGTTAAGTTAGCATGAATGATTGATATCACAAAATTATTGGCTTCAAGTTGTTCCTTCAACACTTCTGCTTTCCGCTTTGAATTTACGAAAATAATTGTTTGGTTAATTTTAAGTCTGTCATAAAGATCAAACAGTGTAGCAACCTTCCAAGTTTCCTGTTCAATACCTAGGTAAAATTGAGAAATACCATCAAGAGTTACCATCTCATTTTTGATGAGAAGACTAACTGGATTTTTCATAAATTTCTCTGTAATTTCAATAGCATGAGGAGGCATTGTCGCACTGAAAATACATGTCTGAGTATTAGGAGGAACAAATTGAAAGATTTCATATACTTGGTCTTTAAATCCCTTGGAAAGCATCTCGTCTGCTTCATCCATAACAAAGGTTTTTAGTTTAGATGTCTTAAGCACATATCTTTTCATCATATCATATACTCGTCCAGGTGTTCCTACAATAAATTGAGCACCAGCATCAAGAGCTTTGAAATTATCTTCTACGCCGGTCCCACCCATAATGAGCGCACCTTTAATTCCCAAATACGCATTAAGCGATTCGAAATTAAAGAAGATCTGATTTGCTAGTTCTCTATTAGGACATAGCACAATAACTTGAGGTTGATTAATGCTTAAATCAACTCGAGCCATTGAACCAATTAGAAACGAGCCTGTTTTACCTGTTCCTGATTGGGCCTGAGCAATTACATCTCGTCCAGAAATTACTGGATTAATTGCCTTACCTTGAATTGGTGATGGATTTTCAAAACCATGAGAATAAATACCTCTTAGAAGAGACTCAGGAATATCAAGTTCATCAAAACTTTTAACCTCACTAAGATTTTCTACCTTAGCGGGAGGAGACTCAGTATCATTTACTACTGAATCATTATTTTCATTATTTTTAAGTGAAGTGTTTGTATTGTTACTAAAAGAAGCCATTTTGTATATATAATTATGTTGTTACCTTTAAGTAAATCAAAAATTAATCATCAAATTTTTTATTAATTAAGACTTTTTTAAAATTCCGAAAAATAAATTAATATGTTCTAAAAAAATATATGGATACTCTTCCTTCCATCATAAATAATCCCTCATCTACAGTCAATTTACCGCCTGTTCCCACTAATAGTATTCCTCCAATATCTACCAATTCATCAATATCAAATGTTACCTCATTACGTAATATACCTATTGAAAATGATTCATCTATTCGTAGAAACAATAGTGTTATGTCTCTTATTGGTGAAAAAGATAAAATGATATCAAGTCTTAGGAATACAAATATTAATCTGGCACAAATGGTATTTGATTTTAGTGATAAGTTATTAGAAACCAATGAAAAAATAAACCTTGAAATAACTAAATCAATTGACTCCGAAGATGAAGAATTAAAACGAATTAAATCTTCCAATATCAATTTAAAAAATGAACTAATCCTTGTTAAAGGTGAGCTAAAAGAACTTAATGGGAGTTATAATCATCTAAATAGTGTTTTTATATCTAATATATGTAAAAAAGATAATAGAAATTTAATATCCCCTACAAAATTTAATAAAATAAAGCAAGACTATGATAATTTAAAAGAAAAACTAACTTGCAGAATATGCTTTGATAATAAGATTAATACTATAATAGAACCATGTAATCATACGGTTATGTGTATAGATTGTATTAATAGTATGAGAGCACATACTGAAAATATTATTAAATGTCCGATGTGTAATCGAAACATATCAGGTTTTAGAAGAATATATCTACCTATTTAAACAACTTTATGACTTGAAGTACAATTATCCCATTTACATTTACACTTATAGTCAGGCTTTCTCTTCTTTCTGGGTATTATTTCTTTAATTTTACTAACAGATTTCTTTAAATTATCTAATAATGATAATCCCTTACTATTATTAGATTTAACTTCTGTGGTTTTCGCTTTATTATTATCATTATCTAAAAATATGTATTGTTCATCACTATCTTCTTTATTGAAAGCTGAATATGTGAATTTTTGATCATCGTCTTTAATATTTTTATCATTTATATTAAATAATCTAGCATAAGAATTCATATTTTTATCCTCTAATTTATGATTATAGTAAATACTATCTTCAATTAGCGCTTTATTTGGTATATTTTCTACACTTGGTTGAAAATTCTCTATTACTTTAGTATTTTTTCTTTTTTTAGTTTTTCGCTTAATCTTCGAAGTAAAACCTTCATTAGTTTCACTATCTACAGTTTGATTTGGGATATTGACAGTGATATTTTGTTTATCTTTTAGAAATGGGTTTCTCATTCTTACAATAGGTCTTGGTAAATTGACAATCAAATCATTTAATTTATAATTTACTGTAGTGGATATCATTAATCCTAAGATATATCCCATTACGATTGTTAGTAAAATTAATATTAGTAAATCCTTAGTTGACATAGTTATATATATAATACAAAAAAAGTTTTAAAAAAATGTTAATAGAAATAGATGGAATATAAATATATGATATAATTATAAATGAGTAATGACCCTTGTGCTAATGGTAAATTTCAATCTCCTATAGATATTAAATCCAATGGTGTTATTAAATGTGGGGCTCTTTGTGACCTTACATTTTATTATAGAACCTCTAAAGCAAATATGGTAAATATTGGTAAAGATATTATATTAGATTATGATACTGGTTCCTATGTAATGTATAATAATGAAGTATATGAATTAGATAAAATATCTTTTTATGTTCCAGCAGGGCATAAATTAGATGGATTTACATATCCATTAGAAATAAATTTTAATCATCGTTCCCCTGATACTGGTAAAATTTTAATAGTATCTGTTTTGGCTGAAATAAATGATGCCACTTCTAGATCAAAAATATTTTTAGATATGATTGCTGGTAATCTTCCAAGTTCAAAAGGACAACAAACACATGTAAATACGCCTGAAGAATGGAATTGTTATAATATGGTTCCAGATGCCAAATCTTTTTTCGCATATAAAGGTTCCCTACCAAGATCTCCTTGTATTGAAGACGTTCAGTGGGTAGTATTTGAAAATACAATTAATTGTTCTACCAAATTTTATGACGCTATTAAACCTATTTTACAAAATAATCCTAGACAAATGCAGAAAGCAAATGGTAGAAAGATATTTTATAATGTTAATTCAAATGACAAAAATAAACGTAATTATGGTGATAGATTACGATGCTATACTGACCAAGAATTTAGAAAAGCCTGTTCATGTCTATCTGGCCAAAAAGATATAGTTGAATCAAAAAACAAACAAGCGCTTCTTCTAATTATTGTTGTAATATTAGTCACTCTATTTGTTCTATTAATATTATACCTTATTCAAGAAAATTTTATAGGAAAATCATTATCTAATATATTTAAAACCCCGCTATTTTTACCACAAAAAGCTTAATAATAAAAATCTTAATAAATATAAAATGACAAGTAAATTTTATAGTTATTCTTATAAAAATACTAATAATAATTCGGAAGAAGAAGAAATTATATTAGAAGACGGTAAAGGTAAAATAACCAAAAAAAAAGCTGGTAAAATCATATTACATAAAAATATTACTATGGAAGATATAGAACAATATATGAATGATAAGGGTCTTAATATTACTATATCCCCTGACGTGTTAAATAAAGCAGTCGCAATATTAAATACTATGATGAATTCAGAACAAGGTCTTAAAAATTTGAAAAGCTTACAAAAGTTAAATTTATTAGATATTGAAGAGGAAGAACCATTGTCTAAAGAACAAAAAGATGAATGTAAAAGAATTCTTAAAATATTTGGGATTAAGAAAAATAATCCTACTAAGGAAGAATTTATGGAGATATACAAAAAATTATATACTAATTATCGTAAGAAATGTTCTGGTCTTGAGGACGATGAGTTGCGTCGCTGTGAGGATAGACTTACTAAATTAACGGATAACTTTAATTCTTATAGAAATGACTATGATTGTTAATCTCATGAATATTATCCTAAAACACAGTTAATAATATATCCAATTAACTGTATAAATAACATAACCATAATTAAGTATAAAAAATATCTAACAAATATGGTATTATCTGGAATAAATTTTGATATTCGGTCTTGAGTATTCATTTATAAAATTAGAATAAAATAGTTTTATATGTTTATTTACTAAAAAATAAATATTTAATACATTAAGAATGGAAGGTATAGAAATTAACGATGAAAATACTACTAATATTGAATCCGAACTAATGAAACAACAAGACGAAACGTCCGTAGTTTCTAGCGAAAATACAAGCGATATATCCGTAAACGACAGTGTAGAAAATGTACTCGAAAATGTCAAAGAAGATGATTTTGATGAATTTAAAGAAAATGCTATTAGTTACTTTACACTTGACGATGAAATTAGTACTCTAAATAAAAAACTTAGAGAATTAAGAAAGCAAAAGAATGATTGTACTAAAAATTTAATAGAATTTATGGGTGATAATAAAATCAAAGATATCAACACTGACTCGGGAAAGCTCAAATATGTTGTTACAACTAAAAAAGAACGTGTTAATAATAAATACATCAAAAAGAAACTATTGTCTTATTTCAATTCAGATGATAAAGCATTAGAGTGTTTCAAACATATTGATAATAGGGAGAAGGTTGAAGTTCCTAAACTAAAAAGAGTAAAAAGTTAGTTAGTTAATGATTTTAATTTAGACTCTAAATCCTTTATGCGTTGTTCCTGATCCTTGATTACAGTTATATATCTTTCTTCTTTAGGTATAATTCTAAAGAATACAGTTTCAAATATAGGCTCTTCGTCACCTTGATTCTCATAATGATATCTTTGAACACTCCAGGTAAATGTTCCATTAGATAGACTTACATATTTACTGTGGATTTTTTTAAGGAGACCGCCTAATCTAAATACTTGTTTTTTATCTTTATCTAGAGTTACGTATCTAACATGAGTGCTTATAGCTACATCTTCAATCTCATCGACTCGTTCGTAATTTTTTAGTTTTTCTTGCATAGACTTTTTATTTTGTAACGTATCTGTATAGGTTGTTTTAGGTCTATTGAAGTTACTATTTACAAGTCTTCTTAAATGTTGTTCATTATTAGCAGACATTATTTATATATAAAGAATATATAATTTATATTTAAATGAATAAAACATTACAGTTTATTAATGATAATTATTTAGACGATATAAAAGGTCATAGTTATCTTAACAAGAGTAAATTTTCCCATCTTAGAAAAGGACAACTTATTAAAGCAATAGATAGAAGTAACTTGAAAATGGTGATTAATGGAACTATAAATACTTTTCCAAAAGAAACTTATGATTTTATAAGAGTGTACAATCTTATCACTAGGAAATATGCTATTATTTATCCAGAATCATACTATATATTTGTAAAAAATAAAGAGACTAAAAAGGATAAATTTAAAAAATCTGTCATGGACTTTATAAATAAAGTAGAAAAAAATAAGCTTAAAAACTAAATTAAATATATTAATATATCATAAATGGGATTTGGTTATTTACTACTTGCAGTTAAAAGTGAACAGGACAATTATTTAATTGGTAATCCTCAATTTACCTTTTTTAAAGCTGTTTATAAAAAACACACAAATTTTGCTATTGATTATCAATTCTTACCTTTTACTGGAGAAACCTCTGAATCATGGGGTAAAAAATTATATATTGATATTCCAAAAAATGGCGATCTTTTACATAGAATGTATTTAAATTTCGACCTTGAATTTAATGGTGTAACTACACCTCCAACAACAGCGTTACAAGAACAAAAGAAATTAGCACCACTTATTTATAATTTAATTGACTACATTGACTTATATATAGGTGGTCAATTAATTGATAGACATTATAGTTCATGGTTAACCATATGGAATGAACTTATCGAAAAAGATTCAGTAGCACTTGCCAGTATGACTGGAATAAGAAATCAAATGATTACTAATACTACTGCTACAAAAGCCACAAAAACATATTCCGTTCCATTAAGATTTTGGTTTAATAACAACATAGGATTAGCATTACCACTTATAGCTCTTCAATATAACGAGGTAAAACTTGAAGTAAGAATTAAAGATAAATCATGCTTTGATTCCTATGCATTAGGAAAAGATACAGACGGAAATTCATTTCCTGGAACTGGGTCTACTCCAGATTCTGCTGCTGGTGTAGTTATTAATAGAATAATTTTAATTAATGAACTTATCCACTTAGATAAAGAAGAAAGACGCTTATTTTCAACCAATAATCATGAATATTTAATCACACAAGTTCAGAGTAGTCTTAATAATTCTATTACTAACTATCCAGCACTTTATAATACATCAACATCAGGTAATTTCAATCAACTTCAACACAAAATTGATATGAGATTTAGCTATCCTATCAAGGAAATTTTTTGGACTATACAAGATATAAAGGGTGGATATAAAACTGATATTAAAACAGTTACTGCTGTTGACACCACAAATAACATATTTACTTTAGATGATGTATCTGGCTTAGCTGTTGGTAATACTTTAATATATGAACAAGGTAGTGGTTCTGCTTTAAGTTTTACAATAGTAAATGGAACTGCTCTGATTATTGACGCCATAGGGACTGCTGGGGGGTTATCAGCAAATCAGATTAAACTTGAAGATACATCAAATATTGCAATAACATTTAATTGGGCAAATAACGCTAATACATTAGTAGGACAAAGATTTGATAAAAATAATGAACTAGGTTGTTTAGAAAATAAAGGTATATACGAATATAATTACTGGAGTAACTTTAACCCTGGCTCTGATCAATTAGGTCAAGCTAATTTTGTTATTAATGGTAAAGATCTTATGGATATGCTTCCTGCTAATTTTTATAGAAATGTTCAACAATTTCAATATCATAATAGTGCCGGACTACAACATATCGATAATAGTTCTGGTAATATAGTTACAAACAGCATTGTAACAGCAGGCACTAATGATAAGTATTTTAAACAGGGTTCAGGTATATATTCTTATTCGTTTGCTCTCAATCCTGAAGATTATCAACCATCCGGAAGTCTTAACTTTTCAAAACTTGAATCTGCCGTTCTTAAATTGACTATTGAAGAAAATAGTTTAAGACCCGCAGGTAAATCAAATGGTCAAGATACTGTAAAAACAGTCAACATGTATGGAATTAACTACAATGTTTTAAGAATAATGAGTGGAATGGCTGGATTAGCATTTATCAATTAGTTTTTATTATAAATTTAAAATGTATATTTATAATAAAAAATGGCTAACACAAAGATATTACTAGGTGCAATTGGTGAAGAAGATGGTTACCTTACACAAGACGCTAAGAATACCCTTTTTAAAACCTCATATAAAACCCATTCTCAATTCAGTTCAAACTGGAATGTTATATCTAATAACAATGGAGGACAATCTAGCAAATTTACAGCTGGTAGTTCTCATTATTTTAGATTACCATTTGAAGGAGATTTAATTATGAATACATACTTGAGGTTTGTTATACTAGCGGAAAACATACCAGGAACACCTCCAATAACCGCATTAGACAAAACAAAAAATTATGATTTCTTAGCATTGTGTCTTCTTGACAAAATCGAATTATTGTATAAATCAAAGACACTATCGTCATTCGATAAAAATTACCTTGCTAACTATTTTAAACTTAATCTCACTACAGAAAAATTTTTGAATTATAGAAAAATGAGTTCAATTACTACTGATAATAATAACTCAACATACGATAAGTTTTTAGATCTGAATGTATATTATATTGATATTCCACTTCCATTTTGGTTTACAAAATCGGAAGGTCAAGCTTTACCTGTTTGGTCACTTACAGATAATGACCTTGGTATTAATATAAAATTAGCCGATAGTTTTAATTATACACATAATAGTTCAGGAGACAGTGTGGACTTAGCAGGTAAAATACTTGATGTCCAAATTCTCGTTAATTATGGATATTTAGCAAATGAGGAAAAAAATAAATTCAAAAATCTGTCAATTGAGTATGTTATCGACCAAGTTGAAATAGCACATAAATCCGATGTTACTGATTCATTTAGAAAAAAAATTCAACTTCCTAAGAAACATTACCTGACTCATTTAATATGGAATCTAACAACTAACACATCCGATAATGGAAGAGTTGATTCAAATGATGACTCTACTCAATATGTATTCGATTCAATTGAAGGTATAGAGTCTTCGAGTATAAATTTTAATGGTAATACACTTATATCTGATGCTGGTAGTAATTTTACAACTAAAATCACAAGATACAATCACTTTAAATTTCCAGAAAATCAAATGATTGATAGAGAAGTTGTATCTGAAAGACCTATGGGTAGTGGCGGCGCCGGCGCATCAGAAAAATTAGATCTTAACATCCATACATATTCATTTGCTCTGAAGCCTAATGATGTTCAAGTTTCTGGATTTGTAACGACTGATAAATTTAATCAAGTAATTTTGGATGTATCTGGAACCGCGTCATCAACCGGTGATGTAATAAGTGTATATCAAGTTCATAAGAATATTATCCGATTTCAGAATGGAGATTTGAATTTATTATTTAATTAAGAAATAATCGTTAAATTTTACATACCAACAATATAGATTCGAACTTTCTTCAGCAATTTCAGATATTTTTTTTAGCATAACTTTAATGAACCTTTTATTTTTATCCAATTTTCGGAGATAATACTTATTAATATATAGAAATCTATTAAGTTCTTCATAAATTTCTATCTTATCTTTTCGATTATAGCAATCATTAATTCTATAAATATAATCCTGGATCGCCTCTGAAATATAATCCTTTTTTAATGATCCAATTTTTTGTCGCGTTACTAAACGGTTACCAATGAATTTAAGATAGCCATCTACTAAATCTCCACGCATCAATGGACCTCTACAATATGGACATTGTTTATTAATATCTAGCCATTCATTAATACATGTATAGCAAAAAGTATGCCTACATGGGGTTATTAATTCGGTTTCACAATCATGACAAATTGAGCACATTGTGTTTATTAGTATTACATAATTATTTGTATTAAAAATCAAATTTAATTCAAATAATTTAAATTTATTTATTTTTTAAGAAAAAACTATTTTCGTTGTTATATTGGGAAAAAAAATGTTGCTATATTATATAAAAATATGGGAGGCGGATTAATGCAACTAGTCGCTTATGGCGCACAAGATATTTACCTTACAGGTAACCCACAAATTACTTTTTTTAAAGTAGTATACAGAAGACACACTAACTTTGCTGTCGAATCTATTGAACAAACTTTCAATGGTGCCGCTGAAACTGGCAAAAAATTTTCATGCACTATCTCAAGAAATGGTGATTTACTTAGTAGAGTATACCTCGAATGTGATTTAAAACTAGCAACTACAGGTCTTACTGGTGTTTCTTCACTAAACGGTTTTGATTTAATTGATTATGTAGAAGTTGAAATTGGAGGTCAATGTATTGATAAACACTATGGTGATTGGATGAAAATCTGGAAAGATCTTACACATAACTCTGATAAAAGAATTATGCTTGGTGAGATGATACCTGAAAACACTGCAACAAAGGTAAAAAATTATGTTCCTTTACAATTTTGGTTCTGTAATAACCCAGGACTTGCTCTTCCTTTAATTGCTCTTCAATACCACGAAGTTAAACTTAATGTCCAATTTGCTTCACAAAACACCAGAACTAATAATATCGATGCTTGCTGTGTATTCTGTGACTACATTTTCCTTGATACTGATGAAAGAAGAAGATTTGCTCAAGTATCGCACGAATACCTCATTGAACAAGTTCAATTTTCAAATCAAATGAAACTTGGACAAAACGGAGGTCAAGTTGAACTCAGATTTAACCACCCTGTTAAAGAAATCGTTTGGACTGGCGCTATAATATCAACTGGCACAGTTGACTGGACTGACTGTCTTCTTCAACTTAATGGGCATGACCGTTTCAGAAAAAGAGCTGGTTCATATTTTTCAACTGTTCAAAGATACGAACATCATTCCGGTTCTGGAGGCTCCGAAAGTGCTCACATGTATTCCTTTGCTCTTAAACCTGAAGAACATCAACCATCTGGAACATGTAACTTCTCCAGAATTGATAACGCTGTTCTCAGTGTAAACTCAACTGCTGCTCTTACAAGTGGAAAAGAAACTATTAAAGTTTATGCTATTAACTACAACGTTCTCAGAATCATGAGTGGTATGGGCGGTCTTGCTTACTCCAATTAGATTCTTTATTTTAATTGTTATTTTTTAAATAATTTATTTTTTAAGAAAAAACTATTTTCGTTGTTATATTGGGAAAAAAAATGTTGCTATATTATATAAAAATATGGGAGGCGGA
>Ga0209092_10000364_pt1 | contig 43840 bp, 42 predicted proteins | sample FraStrMetagenome_FD_187446 | JGI IMG/M metagenome (GOLD analysis project Ga0209092, IMG submission 187446) | Marine eukaryotic phytoplankton communities from Arctic Ocean - Fram Strait ARC3M Metagenome (SPAdes) (version 2) | ecosystem: Environmental > Aquatic > Marine > Oceanic | place: Fram...
CAAATATTATAGTCATAAATATTTTGCACTATTATACTTAGTAGTAATTACATTATGTGTACTTGAGACTATGTTGTCGAAAGTGCATATTGGACGCATTAGAAACGAACAACTAGAGAGAGAGAGAGGATCTTGCTACAATAGTGGTGAAGATGATTTCTTGAGTGTCTACATGTTAGCTGTCATACCTTGTCCTAGCTAGAGCTACTAAATAGAGAATAATAAATAGCAGTGGTCCGAAATGAAAAAAACGATTAGTAATCTAAAGCATAAAAGCCAGCTAAATCAATAAAATTAATGTTTTTAAACACGCATTTTAGAATAAAATACATAGTTAAGAAATTAATTTTTCAGAATCTTTTTTTTTCATCATTTCGATGACTTTCGAATACTTGTATGAAGAAATGATTAACTTAGCTAAGAACGTTTAATTGAATATATTTAACGACGCACATACAGCTGAAGACAACTCATTGAACTAGCAGGACGCATATGCTATTATACGTATATGTATACGTACATCCGTACTGATGGAGGAAAGACCATGTTCTGTAACAGCAGAAACAAACAAACATAGCTCATACATACTGGGCCCTAGCAGACTCTCAAGCCCATAGATGCCATTTAAGAAGCTAAAATAGTATCATGCTACAGCAAAATCAAAGATATCTTGCTTCATTCTGAGAATTACATCTGCTGACTTTCTTTACTCGTTGGCCAAATAGCTTCTGACCGTTATCCATTACAGTACATCTATCTAATTAAATATTATACGGTTAAACTTCGAAAAAATTAATAATAGTTTAGCATTTTGTTTTTCTCAATTTGGATTCCTTATTTCTGTTTGGTAAAGGCCTAGCATAAATATTGCATGAACGCTGTAATGTATATCTAAGCCAACGTACTATAGTACGCAATTTGGAAATTTCCCAAAAGCGGATTATTTCTATTCTTGACAGTACCTCTTCTCACTGCTGTGATAACGAAAGATGTGCATCACAAGAGGTCTAGCAAACAAGCGATCATCTGAACTCTTGATACAAATAAACGAGGATGACGTGATAAGAAAAGATTTCGTGAGGTCTTCTAAGAAGACCAGAGCCGATGAATATGGAGAGTCCTTAGTACACGAAGGCTTTCGTAAGGAATCAGATTCCATAAAAGTGCGAATTGTTGCTGAAAAAGCAGTTTCTTCTTGCGGTGTCAAGATCGCGAATTATCAAGACAAAGCAGGAACTAAAATCGGAAAGTCGCGATACTTTGTTGAACACAAGGCATATGTCGACCGCTCAGAATTCGTCCCTGAAGTCCCTCCAGACAAGAAGAAAGTCAGAGGAGGAGCTTCTATTCCTTTCCCTCTCCAGCTACATCAAATGCTCGACGATGCTGAGAATTCTGGACTAACCTCGATTGTCTCATGGAGAGTACATGGACGAGCATTTATGGTTCATAAACGTGATGAGTTTGTGGATCGTATCCTACCATATTTTTTTCACCAAAATAAATTCGCCTCGTTTCAGCGCCAACTTAATCTTTACGGATTTTCAAGGATAAGCACCGGGAAAGACAAAGGTGCATATTACCACGAATGGTTCTTGAAAGGTAGGCAGTTATTAACGAGCAAAATGACACGGACGAAAGTCAAGGGCAATTCTATCAGAGGTAGCAGCAACCCATATGCTGAACCCAACTTCTATCGAATGAACCCATTGGGACCACTCAAACGAGAAACTTTGAATAAGATTTACGACGTTTCCTGCAATCTAATTAACGAACACATGGCACAAATACTTGATGAAGAAATAATCAAAATGTTCTCAAGTTACAGTGGCAATAATGCTACCGCATACGATTCTTTTCTACCGTATAATAATGATACAGTAAGCTTCTAGAGCTTCTCCAAGCACCCTTCAGTTGGTAGACTGAAAACTACATGTTTACGCTTCGAATCAAAATCATCTAATTTCCTTTTATCTAATGCAAGATTTTCAATTTTGATGTTATTATGCCTTCTTGTTATCATTTCTGTTGCACAAATGCCATAAACTAAAAACATAAGTTCATTGGCATGACCGGACTTGCCATACTCTAAAGTGCTATTGAGAAAGGCATTACATCTGCACATTTTATTTGTGTACCTAGGTATGAGGTTTTATTTTATTTAATTAATAGTCTATTTGAGCATGCAGACATGAGAAAGGCTTGTGTCTCGTACGTTCTACTGCTGTGAAATAATATTTTAGTGATTTTTGTGGCATTAGCAGAAAATTGGAACCATAATTGGAATTACATCACACAACTTAATGATTTTGTCATGACGGAAGTTCGATGCGGCTATTTTTCTAGAGCCTATTTTGGGAGATGGTAGCATTTGTATCTCCCGATCCTGACCATGAAAACGGATGTGACGTATGGAATATTTCAATTTTCCATGATAAAACATTAATTTACAAAAGAGGGTATAAGACGATATATGAATCTGCTGTAATTCAAATTATCTTGCTTCCAATTTTTTTTCTCGAAAGAATAAGTTCTTAAAATGGGTTGATAAAAATCATTATAAATTAAAGATGAATTCTTCTGTGCACAATGATTTTGCTTCTTGAATTCTCTCCTTTGAAGACATGGTATATTTAATCTATTTCACAATCAAAGTCAATACAAATTGCGAAAATAAATTGGTACGTACAAATCATTCATGTAATTTATTCTTGCGCTTGATGATTGGATAACAATTGTCGATTTCGTTTCACGGTGGACCATCATAGAGCATATAATATCATATCTCTTCCTAAAAGAGAAGCAGTTTCAGTTTTGACAAATCTTCCTGTTCTTTCTAGCACGAAAAAAGAGAACCACAAATTCCAAAACTCACAAAAATTACATTGAAAAAAAAACGAACTTCAAAATTTTACGTCGTGCGTTAAGAATCCTTCATCCATGACCATTCTTTCGAGAATCTGAATCAGCCATTAGCATGTCCCATTTTTTTTTTTCAATTTTTCTTTTCAGATCTCACATTCCAAACCCACTTCACATCGTCATCGTGATCAAATTATAAATGAAGAATGACAAACATACGAAACAAGAAACCTTCGTTCATATACATCAAACGGAAGAGTCTGGCCATGCTATCGGTATCAATCATTTAGGAAAGGCGTTTTCCTGGTCAATACGGGAGAAGGGGCCCTCCAATGAATTTGGACAATTAGGTCGTGGTCCGACCATGGGAAACTCCAAAATCCTACTTTCCACTCCTCTTCCTGTCATTATCAAAGATGACTCCATAGAGGATAAGGATGATGCGACTCCGAACGATAGTTTCAAGAATGTGCGATTTCTTCGAGGATATACCGGTGGTTCGAATGAATCAGGACATTCCGCATTGTTGGACATAAGTCGTCGTCATTTGTTTATATGTGGATGTGATCGCTGGCAACAATTGGGATTAGGATCTCCTCATGGAGGAGCTGTTGGGTATACATGGAAAGGTGGTAAATTATGGCAAACTGAATTTCATCGAAATGAGTTTGTAGATTATATATTGGAGAACGAACATCAAACGATTCGGGATGTTGCCCTAGGAGGAGATCATACTGTGATTGTCACAGAAGAAAAGAGGGATGTTTATACATTTGGTCGAGGGGGTAATGGGCAGTTGGGTGGAGTCGGCAAACCGTTTGTCAGTGCTCCCATGAGATCGAAATCGTTATCCAGCAGGCATGTCGCTTCGGTGTGTGCTGTGAAAGATTGTACTTTAACATTGGATAAGAATGGAAATACATTGAAGAAGGCTGGTCATTGTCGAATGAAAGATATTCAAAAGGGTATAGAATTGTGCATCCAGCGAGCGAAAGAGGATGGACTTATAAACCTGAAATCCATCTGATGCAGTGCCATCAAAATAAAATAAGGAACCATATGAAAAATAGATTGAAAATATTTTTAAGTTATATTTATATAGTAATGGTTGCGATTATGAGGGGAAAAAATCACTTGAGAGCCGCCATGAAAAATTCTTGGATGTTTACACCCGCACTGTAGCATGATGGCAATGCCACAAGAATGAAAAAAAAATTAAATGCCTATCAATATTAAAAAAATCAGATAAGTACCTCCCAAACATATCAAAAAACTTACGAATTTGGAGTTTATCCTGAAAGGCAATGGATACCCAATCCGGTTGCGCCACATTCCATTGCAAATTGTTGATCTCCCCTTGCGCATGGTACGCCAAAATCGGATCATCAATGGGCTGCTGGGGCATAGCACTCAAATCCCATATCAACGCCTGTGCATCATCCCCCGCCGTACAAATATGACACGAGGAATGAGGAGCCCAAGCAGTCGCATTGACCGAACCATTATGCCCCCCCAATTCCACCACTGGCATACTGGGCACACGAATGTCCAACACAATCGTCCGATTCGAATCGACCATAAAGGTGGCTAAATAATTAGCATCCTGTTTGTTCCATGCCAATCGAAGTAAGGGATCCAATTTGGGAGATTCATAAAGGATGGTGGAATGTTCCAAACTTCGCAAATCAAACATACGGACGGATCCATCCGCTCCGACACTGGCAAAGACGTCTTTTCCACGTGAAAAGGCGAGATCGTAGACTTCTCGATCATGAGCGATGAGTTGCGTTTTGGCGACTTGGGCAGTGACGTCCCATATTGTACAGGTGGTATCGATGGAAGATGTTCCGATGATATTTGGGTCAGCTTCATTCCAATCGAAGGATGTTAATGGAGCACAATATTCACTGTTTTTATTCTGTCGATGGGAAGGTCATTCAAATTTCGAAAATGTGAGAATCACAATCATTCATTAGGTAGGCATATATATATATATACATATATACATGTCTCTGCAGGAATACTTTCTCAAACAGACATCCATCACAAATAGTAATGTCGTCATCATGTATCTTACATTATTAAAAAGGGCTTCTTTTTTATGATCCAAGGTCCCCAATCCCGATCCATCATCTTCCAAATTCCATATCCGCAAATAATCACCCGAGGTTGCCAATAAATCTCGAGCATTGGTATTTTTATCCGGAGACCAGAGTATTTTGGTACATGGATAAGGATGTTCAAATTCACACGCTTTGTACATGGGGGATGGTGATGGAGATGTATCACTGCTACTATTGCTTGCCATATGAGGATCTCGATCTCCCGTCGTAGGTTTGGAGGAAGTGGAAGTGGATACCTCGGATCGTCGTTTGACAATTTGAACGGAATTGGAATATTTTTCAATATAAGATCCTATCGCTAATCGAAATTGAGAGCTTGGATCTTGTCTATCGATGGGATCATTATTGTCGCATCATAGAAAGAGAGATATATATGAGAGAAATTTCCAAACGATATTCCAAAGGGAGATCCATGAACATTGTACTTACCGGTGTGACCATGCCATGGAGAACACCGTCCATGGGGCGTCATAAGTATAAATTTCTTTTTTCTGTGATCCATCACTGGAAGGATCGAGTGACGACATTGGAGTGGAGGATGTCGATTTGATCCAGCTCTCACTCACTCAACTTCAACTATCTATCTATCTATCTATCTATCTAACTATCTCGCAGGGGATGATCCGGGATAGATACACTCAAAATTGAATCTTGATGGCGGATTTTGATATTCTCATGTTCTATATATATAATGTGTGTCATTCGTAATGACTTTCTATATAATTAGAATGGTATTCGAAGGAAAGGAAATAGGTACCTATGTAAAGTTTTGGAATTATAAGAACGTTCCTATTTAAAAATCATTACATAGATTCGTGTTTAGGCTCATCCTTCCCGTCAGGAAGGAGAGACATGAAACACCCTTCGAATACCTACAAACAATTTTTTTTGCGACCATTACAAAAGCGACGGCGTCTAAATTTTGTTTCACAATGGAAGATTCTGGAGTTTGTGGAACATCCTTTCCAATAAAGTAGCCAGAATAGTAGGAATATATATTGAACAATCCTAAACGCCGATGCATCATTCCCCTCACTTGCAAACAGAAAAAATAATAATCATGTTTCGGGTAACAAGAAGTATCAAAGATATACCTAATACACATTCCATATCCCTTATGAATGAGACATTGCTTTCATAATTTGGACTCTTAAGAATATTAACATTGTTACAAACATAATTGCAACATGACCAAAATCCATTTCATTCTTCGAAACTATAAAATCATCCCACAATCCCATTCCTCACCAACATCCCCCCTCTCCCCCTCCAAACCATGACCCACAAAAAATCTACCTCCTTTTAGGCGGTCCTCCCGTCGTCAACCGAGACGCCATTCGTTGCGTCGCCGCCGCCTTCCCCGCCGGTCCCTTCTTGGACACCGCTTTCTTTCCAGGTCGAGGGAGTTTGCACCCCAACGCACGTTCAATCTTCACTATTAAGGCACCATTGGGAATCGCCTTGCCACTTTCATATTCCCCAATCACTTGGGGTTTTTCATTCACTTTCGTGGCCAACTCTTTTTGGGTCATCTTTTTGGCCGTCCGTGCTTGCATAATGGCCTTGGAAAGGCTTTTATCGACCTTGGCATGTTTGAGTTCGTCCGTGGTTTCGAGTTTGCGGGCACTCATGACACCACCGGAGCGGACGGAGGCGTTTCCACCAGTTCCATATCTATCCAGCGACGATATCGCATGTGGCAGAGAGTGGTACAGGATCATCCAACAACAAAAATCATTCCAATGGGTGAGAGACAGTCATTTCATTCAAAGGGAACACAAATAGGGATCATGGGCAGATAAACATTTCATCATTCGCAGTATTATATATATTCTTACTTTCTCTCCGTCGCAAGTTTTCCTTGAGCCTTCAGACGTGTAATATCAGCAGCCTTCTTGGGGACACCAATTCGTTTGACGGTGGACTTTCCGACGTTTTGGGTATCCCAATCTTGTCCGGTGGGCATTGCAAAATTTGGCATGATGATGATGATGATGATGATGGAGGATTCGAATAGTCGTCAGTATGTCGTGGGTGCCTTGGAATGTGGATAGCAAGGATGTGAGGAATTATCGATGGTCTTCGAACGTGAAACGCAGGGAAACATAGAATCCCCGGAGGTTGCCAGAGGTGGATTGACGTACTCTACGAAGATTACAGTAGGGCTTAGTATGTTTGGAAAGCAACCTAGCGAAAGGTTCCTTTTCCAGCATGATCCCTAAGTAGACTCGTTTGTAGAATTAGTTCGTGTGGGGACGCCCGTAGAATCCTTCGGTGCAAAAGAGGCAAGGGGATGATTAGGATTCCGAATAAATAATGATGATTATTATGATTATTATGATTATTATGATTATTATGATTATTATGATTATTATGATTATTATGATTATTATGATGATTATGATTATTATGATTATTATGATTATTACGATTATTAAATATCACATCCCCATCAGCAGACCCATCCATCCTATTCCAAATTAGTGAGTAACTATCCTAATCTACAACCGAGAGAACAACAAACGAAACGAATGACATCCCCTCCCAAAGTAAAAGTAAATGCCAATCGATTTTATGAGGAATATCATGGTCACCTGGTACCTCATTTAGAAGCCTTGTTACCATCCCTCCGATCATCGTCCGAGGCTATGATTTGGACGGCTGGAGATTCGAGTCTTGGTACGTTAGGATATAGTTATATATGGTTTTTTTAGGAATGTGTGAGGAGGATGAAGAAGAATGTTTCTGACAGGAAGATTCTTTGTTATTCCTCATTGTTCCTAATTGATGGGTGGGTGGGTTGGAACATTAGATAATAAATATTGGTGAGTCGTGATGAGTGGCTCGATACATCCTCCTAGTCCATGGACCGACTAGGAATCGACACGTTACGACACACCTCCATGTCCTAACATTTCACTTCCTTCCACTCGTTAGGTTTCCTCATACAGCTCCTGCCGTAGGTGCCTATGCCCAAGTATTAGACCCACCCATCTCCAAATGCGATATCACATATTGGATGAATCAATTGGCACACGACAATCACGAACAACATCCAAGGACGAAATGGGGCATTATGAATACCGCCGGTAAGTAAGAATCCGTAGTTTGGATTTTTTGTAGGGTAGGGTGACTGTGTGAGTCCTCCTGAGACTCAACGCAACGCAACGCAACTCAACTCAACTCAACTCAACTCAACTCAACTCAACTCAACTCTCCTTGTGGATGGGGATATCTCCATGACGTAGTGGAAGCAACGACCTTACAGCAACGTGTTTGGAAATTATTACCCCAAGATCAATTTTTATGTGATCATATCGAATCCAGAGATATCTTACTTGTCTCTATTGGAGGGAATGATATTGCATTGGCGCCAAGTCCCTGTACGGTTTGTTCCATGGCAGGGCTCATCTCTCTCCCATCTAGTTGCATTGATCATGGTGGTTCTCAATGTGTCCTACCGGTACGTGTTTGAGAGAGAGAGAGAGTGTGTTCGGAGGTGCTTTGGAAAGGAATTGAGAGACACTGACATTTTGTTTTTTTTTTTCGGGTGGATTTTTTTCGGAACTGTGGATCCGGAATAGGTGGATGATTATTGCTTTGGTGGATCTTCGTCGTTCGGATCGTGTTTCGGGTCGTTTCCACCATGTTTGGGATATTTTCGTCATTTATTTGGAGTACGGTGCGTTCCATTCCCTCATATTTCTTTTCTCAAACATGGATGTTTTTAATTGTGTGTGAGTCTCACAATGTCCATTGTCATTTGTCCATTGGGGAATAATATGTATATATATATATATCTATCTAAATTGCAGAGTCCAAAAATATTTGGAAAAATTGACACAAAAAACCAAACCACGGAAAATATTGGTCTGTATGATTTATTATTTGGACGAACATCCTTCTCCCTCATGGGCGGGACCTGCACTTTCTCTCCTGGGATACAATCGGAATCCCGAAAAACTTCAATTGATCATTCGTAAAATATTTACCGAAGCTACCAGGTAGGGATCTCTCACTCACTCACTCACTCACTCATTCATTCCACCTTGGAGTTTCTTGTGTGTGGCTATTCCATCATTGGATTCTCATTCTGTCTCTCTCTATTCTATTTCTTGTATATTGATACAATGTAGCAAAATTCAAATACCCGGTTGTGAAGTCATTCCAATACCCTTATTTCATGTTTTGAATGGAAAAGATTCGGAAGATTATGTTGCCAGAGTGGAACCTTCTCAAGTGGGAGGACGTAAAATGGCGGAATATTTGTTGGACGTATTGGAACGATCATCTTCGAAGGAAGATGCAGGAAGTAAGGATTGGGATTGGGAGAATGCACAGGCACCCATTCGAGAAAATTTGCATCGATAAATAGAATGGAGTGATTCGTTGATATCGATCCAAGAGGTTCGAGGGGAAGAATAGGCCTGACTGACTGAATGGTGTGTTTTGGATTGTCAATGGAATTTACTCATTATGAATTAAGCTATTGAAAGTAAGTAAGGAATAGGATTCCTATTTCTGGAATTATTGAGCCATAGAAAGTACACCAGCAAGTGTTGATAAAATAAAATTATATGAATTTACCTCTCCTGTTTTCTAGTTTTAGTCAGCAGACCAAAACAAGTTATCCCAATCCAAAAATGGTCACTATCAAATCATCTCTTATCATTTGGTGATAAACAATATCATGATAATGAATTGATTGCATTTAGTGTCTTTAAATCATTTCATAATAATATTTTTCTTTTTTTTGTTGAGCTCCATCAATAATAGCGTGTGACTCATTCTATTTTTTTCACTCTTTCGAAATTGGCCTCCGTACGTAACATGCAATATATTTGGGATGACACATTCATCATTATATCAAGAATTCTTATTTCTCACAAACCCGAAACAATGATGATAGCGCAAAAAGTCACTTCTCGATGGAATCGACCATCGATTCTCCTTGGAGGCTCCACAATAGTATGTTATGCATATGCTACCCTGGTCGAGTCAAACACAGAAAGAAACTATGGAAAAGCTCTTCAAAGTCTATCCCACAATCATTCGAATTTGATTCGTTTACCGCGACAATATGATCGAGCACAAATTGAACAATATTGGCAAGGAAGGCCCATCACAGTCGCACATCGAATCTTCGATATCGTACGAGAAATGATACCTATATTCTCCTCCTATATTGTCGATTTTCATATTCAACCCTTTCTTCACCAAAAAAATAAACACCCAACCCCTTCGAATGAATCCATTGAACGCCAAAAAGACCATGCTCAACGATTACGAGCTGCATTGACACGGTTAGGCCCTGCATTTATTAAAGGAGGACAGCAATTAAGTATCCGACCTGATTTAATTCCTCCACCAGTGTTACAAGAGTTACAAAAATTGTGTGATTCCGTGACTCCTGTACCAGATTCGATTGCACAACATGTCTTAGTGGAAGAATTGGGTTTATCGTCAAAAGACGAATTAGGAGAACTATTTCAGGATATTCATCTTGTGGCGGCAGCAAGTCTGGTGAGTCATTAGATAATTTTTCAAAGTCAACTTACAGGATTCTCATTCGTTTAGTAATTGTTTACTGTAGGGTCAAGTATACAAGGCAACCTTGGTAGACACGAAGGAGGAAGTTGCGATCAAAGTTCAAAGACCTGATATGTTACGAAGCGTTAGTTTAGATTTACATCTGTTGCATAAATTAGCTAAGGCAATGGACTTATTTACCAGCGTTTTTACAGAACAGGCACCGTATCATGATGATCTGGTGAATACTTTTGCCGAAGGTTCCTACTTGGTAAGGTTATTTGGCAATTATGTATATGACATAAAGCTACATACTCATATGCAATTGGACACATTATAGGAATTAGATTATGAGAATGAAGCCGCTAATCAAATCAATTTCATGAAAGAATTTGCAAAACGCAAAAGCAAGGTGAAAATTCCGCAGGTTTATGAACAATTCACATCTCGAAGAGTGATTGTCACAGAGGTAGGGGTCTTTTGTTTTTTTTTCTTCATCTTCATTTCACTTTTTAACTCTCTTTTTTTTATTTGTTTTAGTGGATACATGGTGACAAACTCGCTAATGCATCTGAAAAGCTTATTCAGAAACTTATACCTGTTGGAGTTGAACTATTTTTAGTCCAACTGCTAGACATTGGATTTTTCCATGCCGATCCACATCCTGGTAATTTATATGTCACCACTGATGGAGAATTATGTTTGTTGGATTTTGGACTTATTGCCGAAATAGACGCCCCATCGATGCATGCCATGACCGCTGCAATTGTCCACTTACTGATTGGTGACTTTGATGCATTAATATCACAAGATGCCAAAGAGATGGGATTCTTACCTCAAAACTTGGATACAACAGAGCTTCAACCCATCCTAAAAAAAATATTGACACAAGGATTATTAGAATCAGGATCGAATTTACATGACCGTAAACGGAAGCTATTACAGATTTCAAATGAATTAAATGAAGTTTTTTTCAAATATCCATTTAGTGTTCCTCCGTTTTTTGCTTTGATTACAAGAGGTCTTGGATTGTTGGAAGGTAAGTTGAAATGAACCATATTTTTTTGAATAGAATACATTCTCACGATAGTATTTCTTTTCAATATTTAAGGAATCGCACTAAGTGGAGATCCAGATTTTGATATATTTCAAGCAAGTTATCCTTATGCTCGGCGAAGAGCTGTAGAGATATTTGGACAGCACGGTATTAATCAAATGAAACGCCGGATGACTCTTCGATCAGCAGGGACATCGTGAGAGCATTTACCACAGTGAAAAGAATCTCAAATCTTAACATAAAATTTCGTTTCTATTCATAGATATTTTTTTATCATAATTGAAATATTCTTTCAATCTTTACCTGCTGATCTAAGTACACGAATATGTATCCGATCTTATCTCTATGTAGGCTTCATTTCAAAATTTATGCAGTTTCTTCAAATTGAAAAAAACATGATCAGCATTGTGAGACAGAGCAATGAAATGATTGAAACCTTATGAATCACCTGATGTGTCAGTTAATGAAGGTGATTTGATGCGGAATCTCTCATTCAAAAGTTAGATTATTTAATTTTTTATGATCCGGGCACTGCTGTAAGCTCTGTGAATAACTGATGGGAACACAGTTAAAAAAATCATACTAGGACACATTATGTCATTAGAATGTTCTTGTTTTAAATGTAGCCAACACGATTGAAATAGATATAATGAAGTGGTGTAAATGTACATTCTATATTAAATGATTGGAAAATTATAACAGAGACTCTACGAAATGTATACTCTGAGTTAAATCATTTTTCCTCGCTTTCATCTTTCGATTCTTCGTCTATAAATATACATGCAGCTCCTTCCAGAATTGTATGAAATTCGGTCCATCCAATAATTGAAACAATCAAACCTACAATTGCTGCCAAAATTTGGGTTTCGCCCTCTTCAAGTTTGCTAATGGCAAGCAAAAATATGTCGACTATGAATAAAGAAAGACTGAAGGCAAAAGCTTTGAATCCACGGATTCTTTGAAGGCCTGTAGCATCCATAAAACTATAATAAGCTTTTTCCCTGTCGAGACCTAGTGCTGTTTTTCCATACAATATAGTCATTGAAAATATCACTGCAGCATATGTCCCACAGACCGTCGAGACGGTGCTTGATGCTAGGAGCGTTGCGGATGCGATATCAATATGCCCATGGTCAAAGACAACTATATCGTTGATTGTAGCATAACTTGCGGTGGCGGACAAAACTGAAACAAGAACATATGGCTCAAAACCCTCCATTCGAAGCATTTTGCGCTCTAAAGGTTCAAGATCTTCGAGTCCGTGTAGGTCTACATATTTTTGTTGATTATTTCGCTGCTCTCCGCCTTCATCTTCGTTGCGAACATTGCTTTGTCTATTCAATTTTTCTTCTTTGTCTTTAAATGTACTCATATATGCTAGAGTGGAATCCGCATTATTCAGATCCCCGTCGGAAGTTTCAGTCATACGGTAAGACAGTTGACCGAGGCTCTTTTGTTGACGGAATGTATTCCTCGTAGGAAGTATTTTAGAATTAAAAGACCATGAATTGGATGTGAAAAATGCAAGAATGAGTGCAACAAAATTACGCGACGCTAGTACAACCATGATTATGATCAAGATTTTTGTATAAATGCCCGAACTGACTATGTTTTGCAGGGGCAAAGTGATTTGGGATAAGTTGAACACTTCACAATGAAATTGAATTCCCTTTACTGATGGTAACCAACCTATTTATGGGCTATTCACCAATAAGAATAATAATCGGATGCATAAATAAAACGAACTGTACAATAGAAAGAAAATTGTGTAAAAAATCTAAACATCCCAAGAAGGTAAGCTAAGTAATTTTCGGACATCTAGTAAGGACCGCTGTAAGAAGAACTTAAGAAGAGACGCCACGTATTTTGATTACAACTCATTACTTATGAAGTTCGAATAATTTTAATCAAGGAAAAATTATTAAATAGTCCTAATAGAAAGATATAGAAAAATAATCTATATATAAATCCATATCTTGTGTCAATACCGTTTAAGGATATTGGATTCTTAATTCTCATTTTCAATTCTCACATACAATCCTGTATGTAGAACAAAAATGAGAAAGCGTTCTGAAAATGTGGACATTTGCATAAGGTAATTGTGCCAGAGTAATAATATAGGGAACGTTGGAAGTTTCAAATTTAGATTAATTTAGTAGAAAGAGGCATAAAGAAATGAACTTACTTAAAAAATCTTGTAGATGAGAATTCATCAAGTATTTGTTTTTAAAATAACGTAATTAAAATTGTAGGATTCAGTATATTCAATATGTAAACGTGACGCTTTCCGAAGTCTGCTTTATTCTGTGCTCTCCAAACCACCCATATTCAATTCTGATTTTCATTATGCCTGTATTTTACACTTGTGAATGTAGTAGTTTTAATTTTTGACGACCAAGTTGAAGGTTATGTAGCGAGTAAAATATCAATACTATGTTTTACTGTAATTCAACATACATATAATTATTGTAGCCCTCATATATTTTTTCTCCATGCAGAAAAAATGAATCGTAAGAGAAACAATTTGTTCTAATTAAAAAAAACTCAGTACAAGACAATTTATGTAACCCCCCCCCAAAAAAAGAGTTTTTGTTTCATTTGTCAAAACAAGTTTTTATTTTTCTTTCAAGATAACGTAAATTGTTAAAAAAACAACCAAACAAATTAGTTTTTCACTAGTAGTATGGATAAAGATACTAATGTTGAGATGTAACTGATAATTACAGTATTCAAAAAAATGTTTAGGGGTCAAAAAACCCCAGTAGTAGGGGAAAGCGTTAATATCCTAGACACTCATAAGTTCATCGTCCTCTTCATCTCCACTTCCATTTGTTCTTATACTATCTAATGTTCTTCTTTGATGCTTTTAGCAATTATTAAACAATTACAAGAGATGAGCAAACAAATAAACGACAGACATTAGCAAAAGGGAAAACAAAGTGACTATATATACGGATAGTGCTTCGTCGAAGATCTTGATTGAAAAAAATATATACCCTACAAGAACAAAAACAGCAATGTTAAGTAATGTGGATATCTTATTAGAGATACAACAAATATTGAACAAATTGCTGGTGAAAGTACAGATATTACACGTTAAGGCTCACCAAGATGACAATTGTAGTTATGAAGAATTAGACATACCAGCAAATTTGAATTATATAATGGATGCGTATGCGGCAAGACAATACAAATATCCACTAAACGATCATTTACTACTCATGCCTCATCTTCCAACACATCAGATTTCCTTCAAGAATTGCTATTTTCGATTAACTAACAAGGCAGATGTAGAATTAGTGAGGATCAGATGAGGCTATTCTGGAGAAATGGCCGAACTAAGATCTTGGGAAGTGCATAGGAATGATGCATACGATGTAAATTGGACAACGATTGATGTGACAATTTCCAGGTGGAGCAAATACCAACGTGGAAGTGCATTGAAGTTCATTCACCGGTGGTGGGATACGGCAGAAAGAAAAAAAGATGGGGCTAAGCAGAATCAAATATTTACACCTTGTGCAACATATCAGTAGAACCGCATGGCCATGTATTGGAGTGTAAACATGTAAAAATGGTAAAAGTGAGCTGTGGCACATACCCTTTGTGGAGTTTTCCCTATATTGTACCCTGAGACAAAAGATACAGAGAAAATAAAAGAAACAATCATCAAACAAGCAGAGCAACTGGGACTGTGCAATATGTTTAGTGGAATTCTTGCCAAAAAATGGAGGAAAATACAACAGGGGTACAAAGCAAATGTCAGGAGTATGCATGAGTTGACTGATACATGGTCGGGAGAAATAGCACACATGCTATTAAACATAACATGTCAAATGTGGAAGGTCAGGTGCCAGCACTAATTAGTTAGAATATAAAGCAGAATGCTATTGCTCGTATACTACGTAAAACAATAAAAATAAAAACAATCAAGTATTTTTCAACACAAGGAAGCCAGTTCAATGACAAAGAACATGAACTGACACGCATGTATTGAGTAGCATCCAGTGGAGCTCCATATCATCATGTGAATGATGCCTCCATTGGACATGCAATGAGAATTCTTTGAACAGCTGTCTGGCCAACAGATGTGCAAAGTTCTCACAGTTGAAACCAAGTGGGTTTCAATATACACCCAGTATGGGATGTATGTGTAAAATGTGATTAAAATATAAATGTAAAATTAAACTCACAATTATCATCAAACATCTTTTTTCAACCTATGGTTGATTATGGTTGGAACTTACCTAGTAGTATCATTTGTCTTGTCGTTAAGAGGAAATGAAGGCTTCATGATAGTAGCAGGTGGACTTGTTCATCATTTGCGCCATGGTATTGAGGATGGTGAAGAAATCCCCTATTGTATAGTCCCGCTTATGGTGCGATTTAAAAAGGAAGTCGTTGAGCGCTGTCACTTAATGATGGCTACCAGCACGACATGCTCAGGCTTCAATATTAGGACGTAGATTAAACGCCTAGTGTCAGTCTTGATTTCAGAAGGTGAAAGTTCTGGCCATGCCTTTTGTCATCATTCAGGAAAGGTCATTAAGAGTGCAACATTGGGTTCAGAGTTCCACACTCAACTTGAAATTATTCAAGAAAAGAGAACGGACTTGATCATTGCTAATATTAATTTCAGGGAATCCTTTTCGGTCTTCCGGTCGCTTAGCAGGGATTCTTCTTCACGTGTGGGAGAACTAGGTATCCTAGACAATATTGTCAACCTTCATAATCGCTGGAGAAAGGTAGAAGCTGGCAGCGGTTTTTTGAAAACTTCCAATATGCAAGCGAATTACACGGAACTCAGACTCACCTGAAAGGTACGTCTCAAATACTCTGTGAATCTGTAATTGAAATCCAAGAAACCCAGGAATAATTGGACTAGATTCGGCGTCGAGGTTCTTGAGTTCGGTAGATCTCAGCAAGGAAGGGTTAACTTCGGCGAATTTTGCACTTGATTGATTTAAACAGATTGAATTGAAAATGATTTATTTTCAGATTTCACTTGGAAGCCCTGGGACCTGAGCGTTTCGCCAGGTTGACCGTCTTTCTCATCCTCATTGATATTTGTGATGCATTCCATATTTTATTTCTTTAAAAAATAGTGTGATATTCAATAAATTTAATGCTTTCTTTGGTGAGGGATAGGCATTGCCTCCACACACCCCCCACACATGTGTGCACACGTGGAAGTCACCCGTTTTCTATTTGTTACGTTACCTCTATGTATAATGTTAAGTGATCTGTTTTATATATTCAACTTATGCTTGCAAGTCAGTTGCCTAGACTCCTTTTTAATTGAAAGTGAAGCCCCCTAAAATCATACTTACTTATTTTAAATGGCCTATTTTGAATACGTTTTTATGGTTTTACGTAATTAAAACTAGTGTCATACACAGCAATGGGTGTACAAGAATATAATGAATAAATGCATTAAATCATTATTTATGCATCATATATATTATTAAATAAATAAAAATAATATATGATCTGATTCAGATCCATGTTGAAGGGCAAAACCCAAATGTATCCCTCCTGATCAGAGGTCGACGTACTCAAAGAATGTCAGAGAACATTAGTACTAGTCATAAAGATACATATCAAAGTGAGACGTGTTCCAAGAGAGAACAGCTCACAGTTGTATTTCAACAACGTGGTGCTTGGCCAGCACAATGTTGTACTTACCTTGATTTGGTATGCTCTACAAAGAGCTACTAGATTAATGTAATTGTGGTGTAGATAACATATTAGAATTGTAGTTAAATTAGTATACATAGTATGTAGTAATTTGGCAAAATGCCAGATTACCATTTAACTCACAATTTGGTATCCACCAACAAACAACCCCCCAACACCAACACACCCCAGCAGTGTGTTTCATCGACACCTATCTCCAGCATAGGTCACTAGAATATCAAGAATCTTATGTGTACGATGATATGTGGAACCGACCTGACAAAGATCTATTCATTTTTTGGAGGAGGCATGGCCATAGTACTGTGCCCCAACAATATGAACTGAACCCTGCTCTTGGAAAATGGGTTCAAAAACAACGTGTGCGCCTCAAGACGAGGTATAATGGGGAGCATACAACTTTAACCCCAAACCTTATCCAGGCCTTGGAAAGACTTAATTTTGAAGTTGATCCAAAGAAAAGAATAATAAACTCATGGCTGGACAGATGGAATGAGCTCGTCCATTATAAAAAAATACATGGGCATTGTGATGTGCCGCAAAAATATGCTCTGAACAAGGCTCTAGGCAATTGGGTTCATAAGCAAAGACATAATTTACTTAGAGAAATAGAGGAAGAAAAAATCTCCCCTTTATGCAAAGAAAGAGTTTGCCTACTCACGAAAATAGGATTCAACTGGTCGTTACATCGAGAGCTAAATGATTCAATGAAGGATGAGGTATAATCTAGTATGTCATTTCTGTGATTATAATATCTCTTCTCATGCATTGGCAACTTCCGTTCATCGGAATAAATTTCATAGATATCCTCAGAATGTCAAATTTAATATGTAATATTATTTGAAATGAATGTTGCAATATAGAAACTCATTTTACTTTGAAGAATCTTATGTTTCCGAAAATATTCCTATTTCCAAAAGTGCTAGACCTAAGACACAGAATTTGCACTTAGCGCAAGCTAGCCACAAGTCGCTTTGATGTCATGCCTTTTCTTTTCTTCTTTTTGTTCTGATAATGTAATGCTTTTCCCTCAGAGTCTCTATACAGACAATTTCGTTAGAATAATAGTAGACAAGAAAAAATAGATTCTTACTTTCACTGATTTGAGTTGTCCTCAAATGATGTTGATGGAGGTACATGAGACTTTAGTCTACAACAGTAGATTCGTTGCCCCCTTGCATTGACCATCTGATCTAGAGTTTTCTCTTTTTTAGTTGCTGTTTCCATTATCTTCTCGTACTTCATTCAGAAATTCCTGCCAAATAATTTCGAACAAAAAAGTTTGATGAGCAACAAAACGATTTTCAATCAATCATCATGTGTTTAGGAGTTGAAAAGGATTTTTTGGTAAAGTGATGAATGAATTTAAAGATGACTACCGTACTGCTTTTTCATCGTGATAGGTTCTGTGTTTTGAAAGAAAGAACAATTTTTCTCTACAATATAATATCGCTCACAATTTAATGAAAATAAAACTACAATTTTTTCATTAATGGCAATGAGTTTGATTAAAAAAGTAATTGTTTCATAAAGCATATTCAACTATCACTAAAAAGGACACAATAGACAGATAAAAAGAATTGTTTAAAGATTCAGATATCTATTTTGTACGATTTTCATTTCATCATTGCTTTATTCTTTAATATAGTATCCATTCTTTTCAAGTATATTTTCCGCTATTATTGGTGATTTACAAGCTTATGGATGATATTATAGAAAGTCATTAATGCGATCAAAATAATCGAATTTTGATGATTGGAGCATTTATGTGAATTGGCTGTCCTATCTGCTCATACGAATCTCATTAACTTATCATCTCAAAATAATTGATCAAGTATTTCCAAGAAGGGTGGTCTTGTTGTTTGCAAAAGATATATACATGCTTGCAACAGTTCAATATGAAGATAATTCATTTGTCATGGAAGTTGAAATAAGGCAACATTCTGATATGCATTTCTCAATATTAGACAATGCCTACTATTTTTCAATCCGCCATTTGATGAAAGTGGAGTGTATTTTGCATAAACCATGCAACATTTTATCCATGAAGCATCTACAAAAATAATCTAGCACTAAATTATTCTTTTCTTTGACATTCTATTGTGTAACGATATTTACGAAAGATATCTATGCGTTTCATCTAAAATGCATATATTATTGCATTGTTGTCAATATGATTCATTTATGCGATATCAAGTAAAAATAAATAACATTCATCATAATTTCGAGAAAGAATCGCATTCTTTTATTTCAGAGCAATTGTAAAAAATAGTATGCTATTCATAGACTATTTTTCAATACAATTCCACAATGCATTCTACTTCCGTGGCTATATTCAACGGTAGAGAATTTGTCCCCACCGCGGATCTAGCATGCTGTCCACGAAGTGTTCCAAAAACAGATCCAAATAAATCCGAGGCTCCATTAATCACAGAAGGTTGTTGCGTGAAATCATTTGTACAATTGACAAAACCAACGACTTTCACAATCCGACGAATTTTATCAAGATTTCCTTCACCAAGTTCCTTGGAAAGTGTCCCTAAAATATTAATCGCACATGCTTTGGCGCTTTCATATCCCTGTTCAACTGTCAAATCTTTCCCAAGTTTTCCTTGGATTAATTCTCCTGTGGATGTTGTAGGGATATGACCACAAAGATGTAATAGATTTCCAGATCTGACAACGGATACATAATTTCCTTTTGGTGAAGGTGGTAAAGGTATGCTTATATCCAATTCTTTTAGTTTGGCTTCTGTTTTTCCTTCTATGGGAGGACAGGGTGATTGTTCATTTTTTTTCGTGATTAAGTTGTAGGATATGGAAATGAGTGTAATGAGACTCACTGCTAGAAGAGGGTTGGATGATGTATATTGTCCTGACATTTTGAACTAATTTATCGAAACTGTTGATAGTATCAACATACTGCTGTGTTTGGGCTGTCCTAGGACAAAATACTATCTAAAATTGTTTGTGATCTACGGTACTTAATTTCAGTAATAAATTCTTTTTTTTGTGAAAATTAAGTTCATGCGTGTTTCAAATTATGTGATGACATTCGTCGATCCTGCAAGCTTGAAACAGAATAGCCACAATTAATTACTCTCAGAGGTCTATAATAATACAAAATAAACATCTTTCCTCTATGGCATTTTTATATTATCTTCTTTAGAAAGCTATTAACATCCAATCCATGTTGCATCCAACCACACAAAAACTTAGTTGTCCTGCTAATTGAACCAGTTCAGCTAATATATTAAATTTTCCTAAGATGTATAGTTTGTAAAAGGCTCTTCACATTGTCGAAAAGGTTTGATCACACAAAATTAAATCTTACTTGTTTCAAATTACTTTATTCATAAATTAAATGATAGAGTTCAGGACAATCATAGTGCCAACTTTTTTCTAAATCAAGTTCATTATATATAACATATATTCTGTAGTTAATATTTCAAATTCAAAAAAGTATGCTTTGAACGAAACTATACTGGGATGTGTCATGCTCTAAATCTCATCTCAATTTTCTTGATCCTTTGTAGTATAGTATCAGCAGGAAACAATCTCCGACGCAAGAAGAAAAGACAGGTAAAATTTAATATAAGTTTGTTCTGTGACACTATATTGTTTGAGTAACTCTTGCGATTTACAGGTTTCTTTTCTATTCAAATACACTCATAGCAAACCGGTCACGAAAAGGTATTTCGTTATGAAAACGATACTTTCATAATTAATCAATTCACTTCCATTCATTCTCGTTACAAATGCATCTCGATAGACGAAGTTATTTTCTTCGATAGTGCCACAAATAAAACAAATCTAATATTTGATGTTCCAAACCATTTGAAAGCTGGTACATCTGTCCAAAATTTTACTATTATAAAATCACCCAGAAAAATTGATACAAATACAGACTGGGATTACATTGAACCTAGATTCGACGCTATTATTGGTACTGTTGCATGTCAACTCTGTCATTTTAGAGACTTGTCCATGTTAGGAAAGAAAAAATTGCATAGAAAATGCCATCCGGAAGTAAGTAGACTGAATGGCTCAGCGCATTTTATTGAGCATATTTTAGACATGACAAATGTTCTTACTTCTGAAATAGGTGAAAAAGGGTGCTGAAAATTGCAACAAAGGAGCGCATTGTGGAGCTAAAACAAGATTGAATATGAGGCAAAACATGCCAAAAAACAAAACACATAAACGAAGAAAGAGAAATCTCATCACCTACGATAACGCTCTTGGGTATGACAAAGCAGAATGGATGACATCTCTTCATACGAAGGGACTCTTGCAAGATTCCAAGCTAAAAGATATGATACTACCAGGTTCGCATAATTCAGCCGCAACTGAAATGTATGGGAACAAACATTGTGATGGCCCGATAGATTTGACTCAACATCTAGCAAATAAATTTGCAAAAGTTCAAGGTTCTTCGATAATGGAACAACTTGAAACACATGGAATTAGATTTTTGGATTTAAGAATAATTGAAAATCGTGATTTTTACGATCTTAAGTATCCACTTCATCATACATATCTAATAAAGAGTCATATTAATACTCTTGAGACTGCTTTTGATGTTATTGAGAATTTTTTAGATCGCCACCCAATGGAAACAGTGGTTGTGCGAGTAAAAGGTCGATCAATGGAGGGGGTAGAAGCGTGTCTCGAACATGGGACTAATTCGAAATTCCATGTGAGTGTATGGAAAAAAATGATTCTTGAGAGACAAAGGCTAAAAGTAATGAATGTACAACATCTGGAAACTTATGTTAAGGATTTGAAAGGTGTTGCGCTCGTTGAAATCAATAATGAGATGGTTGAATACTGGCCTGGACTCAATTTTGGACTAGGTAAAGATGACGATCGAGGCATATTTAAATATGGACAATATTATAAACATAAAATAGGGAATCCAAAAAAGTAAGTTGCGATATAGAAAGGCATAAATCTGATCTTAAATGTAACCCCAACTTACTTCATACTATAAATTCCCAATAAAAATTGGGTTAGTTATACTATTTGGGATTTCTTCCCAAACGTAAGTGATAAGAATATTGATATCTTTTTAACATCCATAGCTTTATGGCATGATGGGCTAGAAGACTGGAATACACCATATTCTAAACATTTGTGGGTAATGGACAGTTTGATATCGTTACGTGCGAAATACGTACATGCGATCCTCATGGATTTTGTCGATACTGTTCCTGTTTATGAGTTAGCCACTCGGTTGACATTGTATAGAATTTATGATAAACGTGCACCATCATCTTGGGACCTTGTTGCAACAACTCTAAATGTGAACGCATGGGATGAAGAATTTGAACATCATTGTCCATATCGCTTTGTTATGCAGGGAATGGAGAGCTATCATGATAACCATAGGGAAGATCGGGCATGGAAATTTTCCTGTCGAAGAGTAGAATGGTTAAGCGAGTGAGTGAAAAAATATAGTGCAAGAAGATGAACAATAATTTCATGAATCTAAAACTACTTTTTCTTTCTTCAAGGGAAACTTTCTACAGTGCAAAAGGAGGTGAATGGATGAATGGATTTTACCATCCTGATGCGTTTAAGGACGTTTCAAAAGAAGATAATTTTATCCATGATTGGGACGCACCTTTAGATTTTTATTGGGAAAATGGCGGGATAGCAATAACTGGAATTGGAAGTAAACATAGCAATTATTATGAAGATAGGGTGTATTATTTTTATGCGTCTCCCGTAACTGCACTGACTGCGTACTGTGGATGGACTCATATTTTGAATCACTGGGATGGGCCTCTAAATATTCAAATACATGATAATGAGTATATTGCTGGAGTATATAGTTATCATTCGAATCAATTTGAAGACAGAAGATGGAAACTTTATATTTGTACAATTGAAGACTAGGAGAAGCTAAAGCAGATCCTGTTTGGACCTAAATCTCTCTTAAATTTATTCTCAATATCGCTCAGTAAACTATTATATGTTTATGGTTTGTTCACTATTCTTTCATGCAATAGCCATCTGGAATAGATGGTTTTATGAAAACCACAATTTTTTGGATGAGAAACGTTGAAAATGTGAGGGAAGAAAAATAATAGCTAAAAGCTACGTCATCAATTTCAATAATTTGCTTTGTAGGCCTAAGGAGATCCCACATAAAATTTTCTCATTCCAAACATTCTCACGAAGATGAGGCCCGCAATTGCCAGAATACTTCTCCTCTACAGTGCATATAGAGCAATCAACGACAGATGTAGCGCATTCTCACCAGCCTTCACAAGAAAACCACCTGTTACCATACATATTGCAACCATTCCATCTTCAACTTGTCTCGCATCTGAACCAATGGGATATGAAAAAAAGAATGCGGCCGTAGACATATTATCCAATTTTATGGAAACAAAAGAAAGTGGAGATGATCAGAATGATCCTCTTGGATTCATTGATTTCAATCAACCAAAATTCCAAAAGGTAGATTTAGAGATATTGGCCCAGATTCTAGACTATGAATTGACAGAGAAGGAATGGTTTGTAACAGGCAATGTTAACCCAATTTACTTCTCTGACAATTTTGAATTTCAAGATCCAGATGTGAAACTCTCTGGAATCGAAAACTATGCTCGTGGTGTCAACAAGCTTTTTAATCAAGCTACATCAAATGCCCAAATTAAATCAGTTGTTGTGAATGATGAGATAGAAAATACCATCACTGTTAATTGGCGTCTTTCTGGAAAAGTAAACATTGGCCCAAAGTTAACCATTAAACCATACATGTGCTCTACTAATTTCCGTGTCGAAGAGGAATCTGGCCTTATTGATTTCCAGGAAGATTTTTTCGATATTCCCCAATGGGATGTTTTGTTGTCAGCTCTTTTTCCCTTTTTGATTGGAAAAGTTACATCGGAACCGGCACCACCAATCGAAAGAGATGATGTCCCTGTCATGCCAAAGATTGGTATGATGGGAAAAGGTAGTGAGAATGCGTACGGTATTTTGGATACTATATTCAGTGTATTTAATGTTGTTGATTGATCTACTCTTTTGTCACCTTCATATGCAATTGAAGTCAAGGTACACTCAATCAGTATATATTGAGATGAATGCTTCGGTCAAAACTTTTTGAATAAATAGAGGTATCTATCTGAATCGAAATCTCAATGATTTGTTGTTTGTAACAAAATGGAAAGAACAATTACTGTTTCTAGTACATTTAAGACATTTTTATAGATGATTATTATTCTTCCACATCTTCTGAACTATCCAATTGCAGAATTTTTTCTTCTGTGTCTTCAATTTGAGCATCAATCTCTTCTAATTGCTGCTCAATATCATCCTCATCGTCGTCATTACTGTCATCCTGTTGTTCTAACCCTTCCTTGACTTTTTTCAACATATCCAAGGCACGTTCAAAATATTGTTTCGCTGTTTCCTTATTCTCCAATGCTTGGAAGTCACAACCCATGTAACCAACGTTTTGATTTATTTTGTCATATTTAATTTGGGCGATAAAAGTGATTCCCTTCGCAATACCTTTAAGTGACTTTTCATTTCATGATTTTCTGTTCGTAAAGTATTCAGTTGAGACTCAAGCATATCCACTTTTTTCTCTATTTCTTGAGAAGCTTTTTCGTCTGAAGCTTGTTGTTTTTTTGTGTCAATTGGTCCAAAAAAGAGAATTTTTTTCATATCTCTACTCCAGAGAGAGTAAAAAAGTGGACATACACCAAGTGTGAAATAAAGAAGCATTCCAATGATAAGGATCACGCAGAAAATATATTTGAGAAATTTCCATGGAATCATTAACAATTGATACCAGCCTTCCACTTTCTCATTATATTTTAGTCCAAAGACAATGTTTGTGAACACTGGACCTGGGAAAATAATTTGCTTGAATAAAGCATATTTTCTAAAATAGGTGAGACGAACCCAAATATTGGGTTTTTTATCTGCCCACTATTTTTTAAGGAAGAAGGCGAACAAATGAGAAATCTGGACACTACAATGACTCTCATAAGAAATACATACGGGAACTTACCGAATAGTACCACCACATGAAAAACTTCTGTCGATCATTCTTATCACAAGTATTGTAAATCCATTCATCGTCGCGTTGAGAAAGATCTGTCCTGCGTTTTCGTTTGGTTGAATTATTCTCTCTTCCTTGGTCTTCAATTACATCATCGGTGATCTTGCACCTCAATAAACTCAAATAAAGCTTATACAAAATAGGCCAAAAGCAATTTCTTTCAGGACTCACAACAGTCGTACGACCAGAATTATCCACCTCGTCATATTTCTCATTGAAACTCCAAAATTTATTGTAAATAGAGTCTATTTCTACCATGAAAGTTAACCTTGTAGTCCAAAATGCATCGGACGAATGAGACTCCACCTCAGAAAAAGCATTGCTTACAACAGCAATTAGCACATTTAAAAGCAAAATGACAATCACGAGTGAAAATATGAAAGAGAGTATGAGCAAACTCCAATTGCTGTTGTTGTCGCCATGGTAGTATTTATCCCATTTCATAAAGCCAGAATCTGCTGAGTTAAGCAACATTGAAAACGAATGAAAGAAAGATGACCTAGCTGTACACTGCCAAGCTATGAAATCTCCCGAGACACACTCCGTGTGATTAGAGTTTGCTGGATCTAAGCAAATACAGTCGCTTTCTCCTGACCCAACAATGAAAAACATTTGTGAAAAAGCAGATACTAGAATGATAGATGTCATCCCAAAAGGTATAAGAGCAATAATAATCTTCAAATTCAAATTTTGTTAGAAATAATTATCCAAAATCTTTGTTGTAATAAATAATGCATGAACTTACTTTCACAAATGCTGATGTAAATACCGAGAAGGTGTATCCAAGTTGACCAAGCACGAACAACAACTCCAACCATGCAATTCCAATAGCAGCAGCTAGTACACCCTTTGAAGAGTTAATCACATCTACATCGTCAAACTGAACATCATGCAAAAAAATAGTAGTGCAGAATAGAAGAATGAGCTGCGTAATGTCAAGAAAGTTTTCGTGATCTTTCATGTAATCCTCCAAATCAGAAGAGAAAAATTGCAATAGTTCTCTCAGCCCAAAATATACCGTGGATATGAGTAAGAGGATGAAAGAAGTTGCAACATCTCTCTCCGTTCCATCGTTTTTTGATTCATAGATATCATGCAGTAAAAATGGTGAAAGTGCAACGATTATGACTAATTGAAAAAAGAAGTCCCACATAATCGTCCCAAAGTATCTATTCAAAATAAAACGTTCATTTAGAATCGCTTTCACAAAATTGTTCGATATCACGAGTGAGGAATCCTTTTTACACCATTGTAAAACTTTGCTGACATCTTCTGTGGGCAAATTTTGTGCACATTTTTTGTCGATATCATACCAAGCTTGCTGAAGAGCAACGATCCGAGAATCAGAAGGTTTGTCATCGTTAAGTAAAATATCCATGGGGGTACAACCTTTTTTATTTGTCACAGAAAGGGTTTTTGCACCACTATTTCTCGCTAAAAAATCTATCACCTCTCTATGTGCCATTTTTGAACATGCATCATGAAGTGGGCTATTTCCATATTGATTCTGTTCTTGTAAAGTGGTTTCGCCGCCTAGTTCAAATAAACGCTTGATGATTTCAAGCGACGCATTATTAAAGGCTGCATAATGAAGAGCATTATTTTTGGCATTACTTTTCATTTGGACTAGAGTGCTCTCTCCAATAGTCGCCATGCGTAGTATGATAGATGCTAATTTGACCTTGTCGAAAGAGGATACTGCATGATCATAATACCCAAGCAGTAGCATTAGTGGAGTTCTGCCTTTCCTATCTGTTTCAAAGAGATCTTGATGATCTTCCTCTTCAAGCCTTGATTCTATTTCCTCAATCTCTCCTATTTTGAGCAATTCAATCAAGGTATATGATGCTTCCTCAAAATTCTGGCTTTTCAATTGTTCAACATAATTCTCTCCACCTTCTTGTTTAAGATAATCTTGCACACTCGGGTTTTTACTATAAGGTACCCATTTTTTCTTATTCTTCTTCGAAAGTGCATTTCGTCCTCCTCTTTAGTTCCGATAAAAATAAACAAGTGTTTCATGAATTTCAACATTTTACCTAATTTCATTTGGATTTACACGACAAAACTTACTTCTCAACTAGATATTTGATAACCTCTAGGTTATTTATCCAACCACAGGCGTAATGAAGAGGAGTATTTCCAAGGCAATCCTGTTGGAGAAGAATATTTTCGCTCTCCACTACTCCATTAAGTATACATTTAAACACTTCAAGAGATGCCTTCATAAGTGCGGCATAGTGCAAAATATTTTCGTCGTCCTCTTTCCTAATCATTAACATTTCCTCCCCCCCTATTTCAACCATTTTTTTAAGAACTTTGACCTCAGCTCTGTCCCGGATAGCCCAAAATATGGGTATCATGTCAAAAAAAATCTGTTTGCATAGAACGTGATGTTTCATGCGACGCTCTTCCTCGTCGTTTTCGATGTAAATGAAGAGCGCATGACTTCTTGGATCAATGAATTCTGATTCTTCTCTTTGACTCTCTACATCATTGGAAGCTCTATCCTGATGTTCTGTCATTTCAATTGTTACCTATTTTACATTTAATTCGAAACGATTCTGCGTGAATAAAATAAAAATTGTTTCAATTACAGAAGTTCTCACTATTGCAGCTACCGTACCAAGGATCTTTTGATGTGCATATATTCCATGAAAGAGAGTGATTCTGGTTAAATTAGTGGAAACAATTGCTTCATTTAGTAGAAGAAACATGTGTTATGAAAAAATGAAGATCTAACACACGTCAACTGTCACTGCTGTTGAGTTGAAGAATAAGGTTCAAAAGTTCTGTATGGTACATAATTGAAGTGTAAAATAGAGACAAATTGAATTCATCAGCAGTGTAAAATGGGTGAGAGATTGTTCTGAACAAAGGATAAGCCTGAATGTGTTGAAGTGTATTATATCAACATCTTTTTACTTACTAGTTAAATAATTACGAATTCCTACCCGAACTCTACAAACCTTGGATATTTAGTTTAAGCTTAAAAAAATTATTCTTCAGATACTGAATTATATTTTAACAATAATATATTATTTTGAAACTTGAGCTTTATCTGATTTGTGAATGCAACGTTGCCTTTGACAATCATTTGTTGTTTGTAACAAAATGGAAAGAACAATTACTGTTTCTAGTACATTTAAGACATTTTTATAGATGATTATTATTCTTCCATATCTTCTGAACTATCCAATTGCAGAATTTTTTCTTCTGTGTCTTCAATTTGAGCATCAATCTCTTCTAATTGCTGCTCAATATCATCCTCATCGTCGTCATTACTATCATCCTGTTGTTCTAACCCTTCCTTGACTTTTTTCAACATCTCCAAGGCACGTTCAAAATATTGTTTCGCTGTTTCCTTATTCTCCAATGCTTGGAAGGCACAACCCATGAGATACCAAATTTCAATAACTTCATCATTTTCAGCCAATAAACTTCCAAGTACTTGAACAGCAGCCTCACAGCAAGATTCTTTGGTGGCAGGTGTAGTGGATTCTTCCATATCGGAGATTTGATGATCATTTGAATTTTCCATATCCGGAATGGTTTGTAACATAGATCCACATTCCAGTAACAATTTCGCAGATTGGCATCGGAATTCATAACTAGGTAGATTAGTCGCTTCCTCCACATTTTCTAATTCTTTTGCGGTGGGTTCTTCCTCCTCTACACTCGAATCATTGTTCTCATTAGGTGATACTTCCAATCCCACAAGTTTGGACATAGCTATACAACCTACTTTCATACGATCATAGGATTTCATCATGAGATTGGATGCTTCCATCCCCCGAGATTGGGAAAGACGTAGATTCGCCAAGGCTTGAAGCGCATCTGGATGACAATAGTTGGAAACATTTATGGGTGTTTGGCCTTGGTCTCGGTCTTGTAGTTGTTGTTGTTTTTGGGACAGGGATTGGGAGGATGTGAGTAACAAAGTGTCATGCTGATTAGCAATCATGAGTGCCTTTTCACATTCGGATTCTGCATTTGATTCATAACACAAGTCTGTTAGATAGAGTTCCGCAATGGTGCAGTGGGCTGAACATATTTGTTTTCTTTCCGATGGAATAGGAAATGATGATGATATGTATTTTTGGTATGACATTGAGTAAAAAAAGAATTCCAACATATTGTATCAATAATAATCACATAAGAATGAGAAAAAATAGAATCGTTTCGGATTTTGGTGTACCATGACTTTCATAAGCTTTATGACTTACCGAATATCCAACATGGCCAATTCCAGAGAAACATCGTGACTTCCATTCAATCTCTTTTCCATAGATGTCATACAGGATTCCAAATCCGAAATACCGTTTCGACAGGATTGCAAAGCATCTTCATTACAACTTAATTGTCCTAAATATAAAAATACACTAGCTCGAATTTCATACAATTGTTCCATAGGAAGAGGGTTAGTACTTGTTTCCTCATCATCATTGTCCATATGTTGCAACATGGAGATAGCCTCTGTAAAATCGTCTTTCCCACGTTCGACATCTCCCAGTGAGACTCGAGCTTCTCCACTTCGACTCCATACTTTGGCAAGAAGTATTTTTTGTTCCATGGTAGTAGTAGTAGCAGTAGCAGTAGTAATATCCGAAGAATTATTCGGAGAGTCGGCATTGGAGTTGGAGGAGATGGAATCCTGAAGAATTTGAGAAATTTGGTCATAATGTCTCAATCCTACCATATAGTTGGAAGCATCCATAGCTGCTTCTGCTTGAGATAATAAATCATTTATGTTTTGACGGGCAGGTACAGATCGAGATGGATGATTTTTGGGTATGCTTTTCTTCCTATTCCTGCCGGCCTTTTTGGTTCTTGCCATTTTTCAAAAGTATGCTTTGGGAAGAGGAAATTATGGTTGGATGAATGGAGTTAGACACAAATTGGATTCCCTGCTCTTTGTGTCAACGAATGGGAGGATGGATATAGGAATAAGGTATAGATGGATGGATGGTTGGAAAGTTGAAGAGGTTTTGTCTTACAAAGAAAGTGAAGAATGGAATATTTTTGTGGTGATGACAATCTACCGTCACGGTATGATTTGGTATACAATTCTCGTAACTACGAGTATGACGTCAAAATGTCCAAAATTCGTAAAAATTGCAAAAAATATCGTCCAAGTCGCAGCATCATAGAAGACAAACATAGTTCATATCGTTGAGATAGATAGCTAGTTAGTTGGTTGGTGAGTAGGGATGAAGGATGAATCGTTTCTTGATCCGGAGAGAGACGAAGCAAATAAATGATCCAATACCACTCATCACAAATACCCAACAAAATCTACAAAATCAACTTCTATGTGGAAGAATGAACAAATCTGCTGGTCAATCAGCTTCCAATGCTATTGAACTGTTGGACGAAGAAGAAGAAGATGATGATGATAATGATGATAATGATGATAATGATGATAATGATGGAGATATCCACACAGCCACAATGATTGAGTGTGATCCCAGGATTGGTCACAAACGAAAATTATCGGATGCAGGCTATCCAAATGAGAGTCACATTAGTCAAGTAGAATCTCCTAGGCATAAGAAACAGCAGAGTGAAAATGATTTAAAGGAGGAGAATCTACAAGAACAGACACCTGATAACATCCATATTACAGAACCTTCTTCCAATCCATTCGCCAAATTTGCCTATTTGTCTTCGTCTACAAATCCAATCTCCCATCCAACTCCATTTTTTCACAATGCTCAAAATCGTCATTCGAAGGAACAAACAATAATGTCCATCACAAAATCAAATACAAAATCAACTACAAAACAGGCTCAGGAGGATGACACTCCACCGCCAAAACAAACAAAAGAACAAACTATTATTCCCATCAAACATCAACCTCCCTCCCTACGAAAAAAAATTCGAATCAAATGGCAAAGTTTTTGTCATCCGGACGCATCTTTGGAAACGAAACGATATCAAGTGTTTGTCGCGGCACGGTTACACGCTCGAGCTCACGAAACAGTGATACGATCGGCCATGAGACAATTATTTCAATATTTCGACCATCCTTCTCCTTCTCCTCCTCCTTTTCCAAAGGATACATCTCCGTCTCCCATGGATAATAAGACTGCTGCTGCTGCTACTGCTGCTGTTGCTGGCTTTACGATAACCCAAATATCGAAAACGTCTCCTGAGGAATTAAGTCATATTGTATCCAATGTTCATTTTGCCAATTCCAAATCCAAACAAATTATTCAAGCATCTCAATCTTTATTGAATTCCCCCAAATGGGATGGGAAAGTACCAGAGACAGAAGAGGATCTGAAACGACTTGTTGGAATTGGACCTAAATTAGCGGAGATACTTTCGTATGTGAATACAAGAGAAGCTTATAATAACGAGTTTTATGATGAAGAGTTTGTTTGTGGTTGATATATGCCAAAATAAAGATTATAACGAATGAACGTTCTTTTAGGAACGTAATCGTTTAAAATTAATGATGTTATACATAAGTACAATTACTAATTTGAATAACTGTCCCTCGTTAGGTATTACTATCTCTAATAAGGAATATGAGACGAAAGTACAGGATAAAATGAAGCAAATTCTAAATCTCAACTTATCTTATCTTATTTTATTCTTTTTAAAATCATATTTACGAGAGATGGTGCCAAAAATTAAGTTGAAACGTCGATTCATGTATTTAGAAGTAAGCATCAATAGATGCGACGGTGACAACTTGACGAATGGACTTTGCATCGTCAGATCCGATAATAGAACCTTCAATTGCCTTTGACGTTCCGTCCTTGAAGGAAATCAAATAGCGCGTCGGTGGAACATCGTAGAGGTTGATCCAATTCGAGTTATGGTAAATAACGTCAATCTCCGCAAACAACTTGAAATTCAAAGTTGTTGGTTCGGTCTTCTCCGCATCCGTCTTTGAGTCAGCGTCTGAATCGAATAACCAGATGGGGATAGCGGGTATGAGTTGGAAGCTAAGCTGTCCGTTAATCATCAAAAATGGTTTCGATCCAATGAACATGAGTCTCCACATATCCAAAAATTCGGCAGTCGATCCACTCAAACGAGCTTCAAATCCTCTTCCATGTTGAGAAGGATCGGGGAAGGCAGAAGAAGCAAGGAACGAAGAGCATTGCATAAGCGAGCGGCCATAATGGTCTACATTCATGTAAGGAAGCATTCCACCGCCTTGCATTTCTGAGAAGAATTCTTCGTAAAGTCCAGCACGAATGAGTTGGAGATAATACTTGTAGGACATGTGTAGCCAAATAGATTGGTTTTCGAGCCATCCTGGTGCGAAAGCCATCATTCTACCCATATCATAACTTTGTCCCTCCAAGCTAGCAGAGAGGAAGTAATTCTTAAGTTCCTTATCGCGTAGTCCTGATACAAGAACATTGTTGTAGATTTCTCTTGAAGCATCTCTATCATCACTGATGGTTTTCAAGTAACGAGTGGGCCCTTCAAGGAAAAGTGGGAAACTACCAACCTTCATTGCCAATGGGTTGATGGTAGGGAGTCCCTGGGTGCTATGTCCTCCGTTAAGCTCCCATTTGGTAACATCATAAGAGAAATAACATGGTGGTACACCAGAGTCTCCGTTATTTCCAAATCCATCACTTCCAATTTTCATGGCTCTGGCCATACCAATCTCTACTTGTTCAAGCCATTGAGTGATAAGATTTGATACATCGGCGGCAGCAATTGATTTAGTAACACCAGTGAAAGAGAGTCCTGTTTTGGAGCGGTAAGTCTCACGAGCAGTGGCGACATTGTTCCAGTAATTGAAGAGAACTTCAGGAACGTCCAAGGATAGTTCCTCTGGTTCAGTGAAACCACTGGAGAGTAAGGTATTCATTTCTGTGGAGATGGCATCAACCAATTCTCCTAGTTCCTCAGGGACAATTACTGGCCTTCCGTACTTATCGACGACAGATTTGACGTAAAGCAATAGTTGTTGAAGTTCATAAGTTTCTGGCATACCACTTCCAACCATACCAACAAGACCATTCATAGCATCATTCCATCCTGGTTTTCCACCTTCGTATTCAACTCCCATTCCATATGCATCACGAGTAGCATACTTAATAGTGGCAAGAAGGAAAAGCTTTGCAATTGGGCTACTCTTGAATTCTACACCGTCAGGAGTGATCTGCCAGTTAGCATCAATATCAATTCGTCCGGTGTTTGCGTTCCTAAAAGCATTTTGTGCATCGACCTTTACTTGATCGTAGTCAGTAGCATCTAGCTGTTGTACATGTTGGCCCTGACCATCGTAAGTGAGAGTGAGAACATACTTTTGACTTCTTGCCTTACAGGTTGCGGGAGAGAAGAAGTATCGAAGTTCTTTGTCGTACATCAAGGCCTAATTGGAAAAAAGGAACGCAAAAAAGTAAGAAACATTTTTAATGTATCATGGACTTCCTTTCAGATAATTTTTTCTGTTACTTACTTCTTCTCCATCTGGGTAAATCGCCAAATAAGTGTTTATCAAATCAAGGTAGTAATCCCAGTGATCAGCCCAGTATCCCTCGCTGTAAGATGCAATGGCAGTTTCATTAGCATTGGCAAGAATAGTATTGATCATGGTGTGGTCATCAGCAGTTACATCAACACCTAGCTGTTCAACCAAGTCAAAAATCTGACCAGGACGGAAAGGACCTCCAACCATAATATTACGAAGAACCTCTTTGCTCTTCAGATCGGAGCATAAAAGACTTGCAACCTCGAAGGCCTTATCATGATCTACATATTCGTAAGCAACTGCTTGAACACTAAGTGGTTCATACCCATCAGCTTGAATGAATCCCAAAAATAGCTGAACATCAAATGATGCCATACGAGGAACGAAGAAAACATCACTACGACGATTTTGAGCAACATCACGGAACGCACCAGGACCCTGAGAGAAGTAAGAAGGTTCAATAACAAATTGATTGTAATCACGTTCAAGATCTCCATGAATTCTTGAGAAAACGTGGAAAACCTTTACTCTGGAATCGTCATCATAAGTCAATGTTTTGGTGGAATCGTCTACATCACCCATAATCTTAGGCAAACCTCCACGGAGTGAATTATCCAAGAACATTTGAGTTACAGCACCGTTGAAAAGATTGTCATCGGAGTTAGTTTGTACTCCAGAGAAAGTCTTTGCCATGAAGGAACGGGCTTGTGCGAATTTACCAGATACGTATCCTGGTTGAGTAATTTTATCTGCAATTTCTTGTACATTATCAATATGACTAGTTTTTCCATAGAATGTTGCTACTGTAATGCTTTCTCCTGGAGCAAGAGTAACATCTTGCAGGGCAGGCATAGCAGAAGAAGTCTTTGCATCACCATATTGAGGATTCTTGATAAGATCTGCGATAGATGTAGTCTCCAAACCGGCTGGTTCTGTCATACTGGTATCCCATCCAAAGATTTTACGGGGATCATAAGCAACAGGAAGAAGATCGGACTTTGCATCTTCGTTCACAACAAAAGAAAGGCAATAATGTCCAGCTTTTTCGATGATAACACTAGCAGTATCAGCTGGTTCTGTAGACATCTTGAAAAAGGGCATAGAAATTGAATTTTCGTCAGCTTGGTAAACTCCCATCCAACCTTCAAGTGTCCTTCCCATATTTTTTAGAGACCAGTCAATTTCTCCACCGGTTGGTTCAAACCTGGCTACTCCATCGAGGGATGAGAAAGTGAGATCATCGGCTCCAGTGTTGGTATAGGTGGTTCGACGAACAAAAGATGAGAAAGATTCCATGGGAAGCACAATGTAGGTACTGTTGACAGTGATTCCATTTTCATGATCAACTTCTTTAATTTCCATTTCATTCAAACCGACGTACATAACACGCTTGGGTTTTTTATGTTGATCAGGAGCTCCTGGGACGCGAGTTTTGGCAGGGCTAAAGGGTTCTGAAAGGAAAGATTTTTTACCACGCTTTCCTTGAATAAACGTACGGAAACCGAGGTAGGGAGTATTTTGGTAGGCCTTATTAGCGGCGTTGAATTCCATCATGGGAGTCTCTTTGGATTTAGTACCAAATGATGCGATACCCTGTCCACGATTTACATAGAATCCCCAAACTGGCTTTCCATAAACACCTGCGACTCCAGGGAGAAAATCAGAAAATGCAGCTTTTGTATCATAATCCTCCATTACAAAGCGGTCTTTTTTGTTTCGAAAATTATGAAAAAAAACGTGAGTCGAAAAATGATAAGGGCCTGCGTGCGACGATTCGTCAACTTTACATAATCAACTCACTGATATCATCGTAAAGTGCCATCGGTGTCTCTTCCACCTCAGCTCTAGAGCTATACTTGGCATGTTGGGTGTGTTTTACAGCAAAAAATCCAACGATGCCTGCAACTACTGCTAGTCCAATCCATAGCTTAGTTTTTGGCTTGCGTGGGGGTGCACCAATGGTTTCATAACCTCCACTTCGTGTTGGTAAAAAGGAAGACATTATGATTTTGTAACCACTCTAAAATTGATCTTATCACAACTTTAATGGTTTTTTTATGGGAAGGGCATTATTTTGTTCTTTTGTAAAAAGATTTTCATGCGTTGTACACAATGGCAATGTAGGAAAGATACCAGCTTGAAAATTGATGGGTGGGTTGAAGTATTTATTTATTTGTTTTTCGAGTGAACAATTACTTTCCTTACATACACTGCAGATGGAACAAATGCGCCGGCGATTTAGAACCAAGATCTTTCTAGCGATGTCAAATACCGGAACTAGGTAGCATTCCTCTCCTGTGGCCTGGTACGGTAAAGGCCTATTTATCTCGTATCTATGTGCATTTTGTATAGAGGTTTTTTTCACTTTCATTCAATAAATGAATACGACCATGATACATACGATCATGAATCTACGTAATATCATGTAGGTTTTGGATGGTCGAGCTAAAATTATGAAATGACACACCTTGTTCGAAAGGAATCTTTGTGAATCTCTGTGGCCATGAAAGATCCAATTCTCCCCGTGTAAGTTTTGTACTGAAAAGCTTCCTTTGAGTATCCATGAATGAAATCTTATCAATTAGAAAAAATGCATGATCTGGTAAGATATCTATTAAGCATGAGTATGAATGAACAACGACAGAGGTGATTTTGCGAACGGGTGAATCGTAAGCATGATTACAGTAAATACAGTACGTAAAATTTACTGAAAAGTTTTATTTCTTCATTGTTTAAATACGGTAGCAATACATCCGATCGGAGCGTCGATGACAATATTTTTCGCTGCGTGAAGGAAGGAGAAACAATAGCGCAAGTGTAGGTACACATTCTTTACCTATATTCATACGAAGCTGTAGTTCGGTATTGATTTTTTTGTATTTTCACACCTCGACATTAAAGTTCTTTATGTTCAATGCCCTTTCCCAAGCAACTTTGAGAAGTTCAAGTCATCAATAGAGCGAAGAGGAAATAAAATGATAACTTTTGCAATTTTTCTACAATAATGACACACACGTATCAAATAAAAAGGAATCATTATTGTTGGAAGACAATGAGATTATTAACATCGTGCCGACTCAAGATCTTTGATCGAATATTGGTCTACTCTAGCTCACAAAATGTATTGCACTGTAGGGAAACAAATATTAGCCCCCCTATGAACAACTTTCTTCTAGATGGAAATTAATACTTATTGAAAGATTTCTAGAGTCATTTTATTCATGTATTGCTTCGCCAATGAGTATTGCAACTGGTATCAGCTTGAATCGAAAAAAATTCTGCAAAGCGCTTTATAACAATAGATAATATACAATTAGTGAGAGTATCTTAAATTCGTTGCTTCTTCTAAAATATATAGAAACGAAAACTATCAAAAAAATGCATGAGTCATCAATGCCTCAAATAATACTCAACGGACAATACTTTCGGTAAAAATGGTATTATTCTAGAGAGGGCTCTGAGAAGCAAACCATGACTTTCAGAAGGATTCATACTTAAAACTTCTATAATTCAAATTCGAAATAATCTTTGTATAGACTTCCAACCATGATTCTGTTGCATTAATATGCTATGTATGACAAAGTTCATTTTGTATTCGAATTATTGAGGAAGTCAAGCAAAAATATTTTATCTTTATTTTGATAGGGAATCAATTTTTGAATAGAGGTCAACAACTGTTGGCCATTTCCAATATTCATTAAAATATTATGGTAGCTTCAACTTTTGCCATCCCAAATTTGATGAGGCCTAATCTCGTAATGACAGTAAAATACCCCAAAAAAATAGCGAAATTCTTATGAATCTTTTTCTAAACAATATCAACAGGGATATAATAATACGACACGATTATTTGATTTGACTTCTTTGGCGTATAAGGCAATCGGGAATATAAAGGGGGTGTGAGCAATAGAGATAAAGAATTTGAAAACAGTTTGACCTGCTCGCTTGGAATCTTTTCTGATGGCTTATATGATATCTTTACAAAGCAACGCAGTTGTAGCTCTTTTTTACATAAACGTTGAAAACTGCAAACTTCATTTGCGGATGCAAAGAAAAAAATCGAGGTTTATAGCAAACCAATTGGCACAGAATTCAGATACAATCCTTTATCTAAATTCTAAGGTTATTCTTTGACTTCATATTGCCAGCTACTTTCAATGGGGGGATTATCCTGTATTTCTTTTTATTTTGTTATTTCCTGCCTTTTTTTTTTCATTTCGCCTATTTCTTGTGAAAGGCTTCCTCCTATTTTGAATGGGAGATGGGTTTATTTATTATAGGCATGAGCATTTATGCTATAGGACCTACATACGAAATGTCTACATCACGAGAACCACATATCTAGTTGAGTCTTACGATAATTGTAATGACGTCTTCAGATATTTTTATTTAGAGCAAACCTTAATCCAAGATCAACAATGAACAAAATACGACGCAAGAAATTGCAATTGCAAGGAATTCGTACGACAATCACTACGGCCTTATAAACTCAGACATGAAGAATCTTCTATGTTACTTAGGATTACGGATTCCTGAGGAACCCTTCACATGGTCTTTCTCACTTTTTAACAAAACTATATAGTACTCCCAAAAAAATTTGGATAACGGAAAGCGTCTTTCATCATGATCTCCAACTTTCGCACAATAGCCTCAAAAGCTGCAGTTCAAAGGAATCTCTTTCAAAAGCTAACACCCGTATCTCAGAATCTCGTGCTTTATACACGACATTTTTCTCTCGATGCTTTCCATTCTCGAAAGGAGACTCCATCGGCTAACAACTCAAAGAGCGATCACTTGATTAGTTTAGGTCCAACAATTGACTTGCGCAAGTTCAAGACACTTGAGGCAGATGTTGTTCGAAAAATGTACCATGAACTAGTAGAAGCAGATACAGGAGCTGATGGAAGGATTTCGGACAGAGACCTAAAGCGTCTCCTCCGAAAGCATACAACAACGTTCAGGGATAGTGAAATTATTGAAATAGGTGAACTTTTTTACGCTAGCACCGCTGGAGGCACTGTATCGATTGAAAAATTTATCGAAGCTGTGGATTTTGCAGCTGCCAGAAAAGAGGGAAAAACCGTTGGATCCAATCCTCTTGGAATAGGCACTTGTGTCCCTGAATATATGTTTGTGAAAACCCATGGTGATTACACACCTGAGAAATTAGATGTGAAATTAACGCATGTTGAGCCCCAAAACAGTATGGATAACATTGCTCTTACAGCTGTGAAGGTAACCCGAATTATGTTTGATACGGCTACTGGATGGGACAATGGTAGTATCACAAAGGAGAAAATATTAAATAGGACAATTTTTCTCGAGACCGTGGCAGCTATTCCAGGGATGGTGGCTGCCATCATACGTCATTTCCGTAGTTTACGAAACATGGAACGAGATGGAGGGATGCTCAATATGTTTTTAGAGGAAGCCAACAATGAACGAATGCATTTATTAACATTCATTACATTGAAAGAACCAGGATATCTATTCCGTGCCTCCGTCATTGGTGGCCAATTAGCCTTCGGATCACTCTTCTTTCTTTCCTATGCTATGAGTCCTGCCTTCTGTCATCGATTTGTGGGATACATCGAGGAAGAAGCTTGTTCGACGTATACTAAAATCATTCAAAGTATTGAAGAAGCTCCTTCGGACACTGACCTTGCTGCGTGGAGGAAAGAACTGGCTCCCAAAATCGCCCGATCGTACTGGAAGCTTGGTCAGAATGGTACCATTCTAGATATGATTTATGCTGTACGTGCCGATGAAGCCGAACATAGAGATGTGAACCATAAAATCTCGGGTGTGGATGATAATATCATTAATCCTGTTTATAATCCTGAAGAAAAGCTCAATAAGATGTTAGTCGCATATGTGAAGGATGTAATGTCGAAGGAAAATAAAACTTTTGCATCGTAAGGTGAAATGATTACAAAAGGCAAAGTAACTACTTAAAACTACATTTTTTTTATCAGACCAAGCATGAAATTTTATCATCCTTTTATGGTCATAAATGTTTTGTTTCTGTCGAATCAAAAAGTAAAAATAACGGGCAATAGAAAGGATTCATAACCCCGAAAGACCCAATGCTTTGTTTTTCAGAGGGTGTATTAATATACTGGCACTGCAGTACCACCATGATAACTACGATGGCTTACATGTTGCATTTGAGAATCAATCTCACCAAAAGCCGATCGAAAGAATTGTATGATCTTTTTAAAATTGTTCTTTCGTCTTCGAGAAGACTTCGTACCACTTGGAATTTGGGAGATAGATTGGAAATAGTGGGGAAATAAATTTTGTTCATTTTACTCAAAATTATTGTTTATTGCTCTGCATGAAATTGTCAACTCGACAATGACATATCTTCCCAGGCCTATGTCGTCACTGAACATTGGGATGACTAATGACAAAAATTGAACTGCATTCATCATGTAGGAATTCATTGATGAGATCTTTTCAATAAATGCGCCATGTCCGTTGCTTCACTTGATTTTTTAGGAGTAAATGCATTTTTTTGGCAGGATCTATCTCCCTTATACAATGTATGTTCGATTCAGAATTAAAAAACGTGCATTGGTTTGGACCTGATGGTAAGCATGAGAAGAATTTCGAGATAAAGTTAGATTTGGATGAGTTTTTGCTTGAAGATGAAGATTCAGATGATGATTTTGGTGATGAGATCCAACACAAAATGATTTTGAAGACACACGGAAATTGATCTACCGAACCTAGAGTATTGGTATCATCGAGCTGTGGTAGTATTTTGGCCAAGAGCCATGAACACTAAAATAATGGGAGATGCACTACCATCAGAAATAATATCTATATGCAAGCATATAGTAACGCAGCTTGAAGAAAAGAAGCTCACAATGAACAATAACATTCTGACTGGTCTTTCTCGTTCTAACCATACGATTCTACTTTGTCGAGCCTTACAAATCTGTTGGTCTTTTCCAAGCAATAGTTTCGCTCGGCGTCTTGCAAATTTATTCACATCCAAGCCGCCTGCACATGAATCTATAATTTTTGAATTTGTAAAAAAAATCGCAGTAAATTTGTCTTTTACCTTTTTGTTTTTGATGCATCTTAATACAAGAATACAGAAAGTCTGCGCTATAAAAGAAAGTATCATGTCAGGTGCCTTAGAAAATCCGACGAGAGATTTGAATTCGCCGAAAACAGAAGAACTGTTAAAAATCTCATTGAAAAGTGGAAATAGTCATTCAAGGGATTTTGGGATTCAGTTAAGGCTAAAATGACTAAGCTTCCCACATTTTAGAAATCTTGGTCAACTTGGGAGATGTGGTCACAAAAAACTTAAGTACCATTGATCTTGCAAAAATAAGAATCACTCAGATAAAATTATAGGGCATAACTCATCCACATTTAGTTGGAGGCAAACACACGCAATTTTTATTGGGAGTCAAAACCTTTCGGTGCATTCCTTTCTGTGGAAAAAGTAGCATTCTCAAACTTTGTTGGTTTCAATGACATTGGTCATGCTCGCAATTGAGCAAATAAGTCTTTGGGCCAGTATGACGTAACTGATGGATATAGTCCAAACGGAACTCTTGGTGGTCGAGGGTCTTCTGTGGACGTGGCATTGACGAAATAAAGATGGCCCACAACAAAGGTACGGAAAAATATCATGCATGCAAACTAGACCTAATAAAAATCACGGAAGCATTTCGAGAATTGATATGGAAATTGATCTTGATAAAATTTGTAATAATGGTTATCTATACGTTAGTGCCCATGCGCCTACTGCCATGATTGCGGCAGTTTCAGCTCTTAATATCATATTTTTATTATTTCCCAAAGATACAGGTTGAATAAAAGATGGATATTTTTTTGCGTATTGGTCGAGCAAAATTTCTTCTCCAGGACTAAATCCACCTTCAGGACCAATCAGAAATGCATAAGATCTCGCACACGGCTGATTCGCGTCAGAATTAAGTGCCTCTAATATGTTTACTGAGCCGATTGCCCCTCTTTCACGACACACAAGAAGCACATTATTAATGCAATTCTCATCAGCAATAGTTGATTGATGTTGCTCTTGTGCTGATTGAGTTGTCGAGTGTATCCAATACTTCAACAACTCTTGGAGATCACAGATACCACTACTTGAATATGTCGGTATGTTTTCACTTTTTCTTATCTTTTCCATAGTATCGATAAAAAGAGACTGTACAGGAGGTACATCTAGTCGCTCTGATTGCTCGGATGCCTCAAGTGCTACTTTTTGAAGTTTTGATAAAAACATTTCAGTTCTTTTATTAGAACTAATATTATCTTCATCACTCCCTCCTACTTGAAACAAAACTGATGCTTGTGAATTATAATTTGATTTAGATTTGGATTCATCTCTCACATTCGAAGATAATTCTGAACAATCTGTCCTATCAGTCATGATAGGATGAAACATTCCCGCTCCTAATTCAGTGCACTTTTCTATTAAAATTTTTGATCTGGTTTTCGTGATTGGAGCAAAAAATAGTATTGGGGCTTTATGTATACTCGGATTATTAATATTTTCTTCGTTTGAATTTTCAGGAGATGGATATTGATTACGAAGTCGTTTTAAGCATATTGCGTATAATCTAGCATCTTTATGTGGACCAGAAGCTTTACGCTGCGATTTCTTACTTTTTGGTTTATGTGCGATTTGATCATGTTCTTCCGGGCCTACACGAGCAAGCCATTCACCGTTTAATCCATCAAATATTCGAATGTATTCATCATGGAATTTTTTGTTGTCGTTTGCTTTCGACCTTTTATTCACTTTGAAACGTAAAACCTTAGTGATGTAATGACATTGACCAGGGGTCAGCTCTACTTTCGATCCATGCTGTATTTGAGACAAATTTCTTTTGTCTTCAATTTGTTTTGGAGGAAGCGGTGGATACTTACCAACATAAAGTCGAGGAAGATTGTTTATTTTCGGTTGAGACAAATTCCATTTTGTTGAGGACTCCCCGATCTCATTTTCAGTTAATGCATGCTTTTGCTGATTTAATAGCAAAGCATTCCTTTTGCGCAAGACGTTTGTATTAGGAGCAACGGTATGGGAATTATGGTTTTGTGATGGTAGTACGAAAGGAAGATCTCGTCTCGTGTTATAATTCCTCCATGAAAAACAAGATATGATAGGGGCAAAAATGACGGTGAAAGCAAATTTAAGAGCTATTGATGAATTCAATTTTTGCATTCTGGTGTCTTTGTATAGAAACCTCTAATGATGATGGTGTATGGGAAATGTTTGTGGTCACTCGAACACATATTTAGTATAATGTATGTAAGTTTGTAGGGCACAAATATATTTCATGAAAGCCAATCCAAAAATAGACCTCAAATGAGGCCTTTCATGCTTATAAATCTCGTTGCATTGTTGACGTACCTTAATAGAGGAAAGTATTCACACGTTATAGCGAAGACAAAGAGAAGTTGAAAAGAGTAATCGATAAACAGTTGCGTTATCAAATTAAAGAATTATGCAGTCGTAAAATACAGAAGTTCCGATGCGTCAACCATATACCAATTATCATAGTGCCTTAGTTTTTTAAGTAAAGTGAAGTCAGATTCATTGTAACTCTTAAATTCGTAGTAGGGATTGAACGTGCAACTCATGCATTTTCTACTTTACCCCCCCGTACCTTAAAAAAAAACCCTAAAATAAGGACCATTCGGTAATATAAACATTTCATGGAAGGGGGATTGTGCCCGCCCTGATCAGGGGGGCCCACAGTCGATTATTAACACGATTGAATCATCTTGATTGATTTTAAATTTTTTAAATGTGAGACTGAAGTTATTTATGGAGTATAATGAAAACATCTGTAAATTGTGGTCCCATAATTATCATAAACCCTTTTCTTTTTAATAAAAATGACAGATGAATTTAATAATCGTCAGAAATCGTTTTATTTGCCACAGTAAAAATCATTCGAATCATTCTTAACTAACATCTCTACCGATGCAAGTTGACGAAATGTTGGAAACATTTACAGTCTCCAAAAAATTATTTATCATTAGGTACGAAA
>Ga0209092_10000365_pt1 | contig 43783 bp, 32 predicted proteins | sample FraStrMetagenome_FD_187446 | JGI IMG/M metagenome (GOLD analysis project Ga0209092, IMG submission 187446) | Marine eukaryotic phytoplankton communities from Arctic Ocean - Fram Strait ARC3M Metagenome (SPAdes) (version 2) | ecosystem: Environmental > Aquatic > Marine > Oceanic | place: Fram...
ATTGGGACGTATTCTTATCCTTCATTTCGCTTACATTATAATTTCCGCAATATTGTTGAAGTATCCTGTGGACATGTGCAAGCAGTAGAGGGCATGTCTTAAATTTTTGCATTGATGTTTTAAATTCAAAATCAAATCTTGATGGACATGATGATCATTATCGAATCCAATTTTCCTATTCATATTCATCAATTATCCCAACATGACTATGCGATTGCACTTCCAAAGGAGTGCAAATTATTCTAGTAGGAGAAAGTGGAGACAGATATCTTCTTTGTGCATTAATTCTCTTAATTGTTCTCTAGTACATTCGCTATGAAAAATCGCAACTATTCAAAAATGATTATGCTTATGATTATCATAGGATTTAGTAAGACATAATGTAACAACATTTGAACTAAATTTCACAACAAATAGTATATGTGTCAAATTGCGGAGAACTATGGCACAAAGCCTTGTTTTCCGCTCCGAATCTTCGGTTGTGCTCACAATTTAGCTCAGATTCGGACGTACTACTCGAGAATTTGGTCGATGTACACTCGGTTTTTACCTCAGGATTTACTTTGTTACAAGCGAGTGTACATCGACCAAATTCTCGAGTAGTACGTAAAAAACCGTTTCGTACCTTACGCATCCATGCTTTTAGAGGGTAAGGATCTTCTAATCCATTTCCTGCAAGATTGAGAACTTCCAGCGATCATGGCAACTTTCGAATTCCTTCAGGTATTGTTCCTTTGTATCCATTCTAGTTAAAAGAAAGTTTTGAAGATCATTTGAGCAAGATTAAGAGGGGTTGCAATAAAACTGGTTCGTAAGACTCACATCTTCGAGAATTAATTGCTTCGAATGCACCAATTTTGCAATGTCTGCAAGTATGGTTCCATCTAAATTGGTACGTTTCGAAACTGTCTCAGTTATGTATTCATCTTCACATATTATTCTATCCCAGTCACAAGCTGATTGGATATTGTTGAGTTTAGTGTAATCAGTGATATGCTGTTCAGCATTAGTGATACAAATCAAAAATGTGAGAAGTCGTCTTTTGCAAACAATTCGTCGTACCTATATCATTTAAATTATGTTCCCATCCTATCCTTATATAAGCGCATGATACTGCATCAGGTCCTTGGATGATGAGTGACACGAAATGCTTTTCTTGTACACTATCTTTCCCTCGTAACTTCCTAAACAAATCGGTCAAGGTCTTTTTGTACCAAATAAAACTATCACGATGGTGGTGATTATTCTTTCTACCTATTAATTACTATTTTTTGTTCGTTCATTCAGTTGCTACGAGTGAAACATGGTAATTTTGGTTTTAAGTCATTTTTTGACATAGATTTGGTTGCAACAGCGAGAGAGCTAGAAGTTATTCTAAATGGAGGCATGATCGATTCTTGACAGGCCGGTACACATAATCACATGGAATTTCACAGGAGCAGATATTCAGAAAGATTTTCAAGATGGAGTTCACCATACAATAAGGCAAGATTAGGTACATCTCAGCAACAGAGAAAAAACTGTAAAGAATAAACGCGCATTTGATAATGGAGTAATCTTGAATTTAATACAAAATGATTTGATAACGATTAAGGACATTTGTCATTGACAAAACTCCAAGTGGTTCATGTAAAGACAAAAAGATGATTGTCAACATGTTCAACGAAAAAGAATTACTGATTGTTTGAAACTAAAACATTCGGGCTTTTATTTTTAAGTGCTTATAAACTTTTTTCTTCAAAATAGGATCAGATTCAATTCTTTCCAATGCATACATAGAAATTCCATAAAAGTATGAAAAAGAAACACCAATAATGTAAAGAGGCACAAATCTATTGAGGAAACTTTCTTTTCTATTAATACTTTTCTCAACTTCCGTCATATTTTCAGTATCGACTAGTCGAACATTTTGTGAACGTATTTGTTCGTCTAAAGCTTTGCAATATTTTTTTTGTCCTTTAATTTTCTTAATTCTAAGGGATTCCTCTTCTGAAGCAACTGTGATTTCTCTCTCTTCATTGACTTTGATGTAGTCCTCTCTCTCTTTTGATTCTGCCAAGAACTCTCTTTTTCTTTGGGGATATTTAATTTTCCCTAGTTGATTCATTAATTCGTTGAATATTAATTCTTCTTGTTCGAAACATTCGAAACGCACCAGCAGCATTTCTGACGAGAACAAGAACGAGAATTAAAAAAACATAGAATCAAGAATTTCTTATGTCTTCCAGAGAAAGTGAAAATCTACTAGCTGCAACATTAGCACCTCCTAAATTTAAAATGAGCGTGAAATATGCAAGATAATCACAAAAGTTCAATATTGTTTATGATATCATTACTATTTCCCTCTCAATTTCTAATCAGATATTTCAAAAACTACAGCTAAAAGTCTGTTGCAGCATTAATAAAAATAAGGCCAACGTATGATAGAAATAATTTGGTTGGAGAATATCTTCCAAATACCTTTTAATCGGTAGATTGTAAAGTTTCTCTATACTTACTTCTATAGTCGTATTCGCTAACGGAAACTCCTGTAAAGTGCAAAAGATACTGGACCATTCATAGAGCTGCTCCTTTAATAGTCAACAGCTCTTTACATTGCTATAGAATCGATACATTTCATTATCTACAGAAATCAAAGATTTTGTTACTGAAGGTTGTCTGCACACGAATATAGTTATCGATTATGGATAATGCTGCCTTCGCGTGTGAATCAAGATGTCGATTAAGTCTCAAACAACGTTGATTCTTTTAAATCATTACATTTCTAGATACTCCAATATGTATTACGCATAAAGAGAAGAATTATGACCGCAACTCAATTCTTAAATTGGCATAGGATTCTATCCTTAAGCTTACTACATAATTGCGTTTGTCAGTGTCGCATCTCGCTTTACATGATTAGAGAGGTAACTTACAACCTCATTACACACTAATTATTGCCAAAAAGGCAGCAATCCTGTTGATCCAAAAGATGCAGTTGCACGAGGTGCGATTAGATCTAAAGGATACATAAACTTTAGGGATGAAAATGAAAAAGCTATGCTTGAACAACTTCTTTGGCTTTGTGGAAAAAGAGATTCGCAAAAGCTGAAGAAGTTTTGATGAGAGTTCTGGATTCTCAGTTAGATCGCTTGAATCATTATGTAGGACTATATAATCACGTGCTTTGCAAAGAAAGAAATAATGGGATTCCCCCATAGAGTTTAATTTTGATTTCCGCTCTAACAAACAAGTGATTCAAGCGGTGAAGAAGTACTGCGATTCAACTCGTGTGCCGTACTATAACTTTGAAATGAGGACTACCCAGGAAGATGATTCGTTTTTAAGTTGTTGTTATGGTCGTGATGCGATGTGGATAGGTTTCCAAGCTAAAGCTTCAGAATGCACTAGTTTCTTCGAAGACATTGAAGTTATTTTGAAACCTATTGGGTTCAGAAAGCATTGGACAAAGGGGTTTGACTACACGGATCCAAAATTTGTTATTGATCAATGTCCTAAATCGCCAGAGTTTTTGACCATTGTTGATGAGTTTGATCCGACGGGAAAGTTTCGAAATGAATCTGGAACTAAATGGTTCTTGGAGATGTCCGAACATTCTCGAAATTTAGAAGCACAGTGATGATCTAATATGCGAAAAGCCTTTTTCTTGAAATCGAGATTCTTGTGCATGATATATAATTCTTGTATCAATTCATTCCAGCTGCAGTCAAACTAAATCCAATACCTTGTCTCATTTAACTATTTCTTATCTAGAACTGGACTTTTATTTATCTAATTTGATATTCAGTCGTTGTAGCCCTAAACGAAGATAATAACATCGTTCACTTCACTCTCGGTTTACTTCACCAACACTTTGTTCCTGATGTTAACCTCTTCAGTGACGATCTGGGACTGATTTCTTTTTTATTTTTATTTTACATGAAAATTACACAAAATAAACCTTCCCCATCCTCTCTCGAAGTTCGTTCTTTTTCTTGCAGTGCAATGATAAATTTTGGTAATATAAAACATCGAAGAGAGAAAATTTGTAGTGCTATTGAAAGGTCGTACTTTCTACGAAATTATTAGATGTGAGAGAATAGAGTTTATTCTCACAATAAATGAAAGGATGCCTTGTTTGCAGAGCACATAAAGCAGCAATAAATATGACGCACACTATTTATTTATATTTCTTTTTTTGACAGGATTCAATGAAAATTTGCAACGGTCATTGCTTAATACTTAAAAACGACGCAATCTTGTTGAAGAACTTTAAATTATTCCGGATTTCGAATGTAGAATAGTATTGGACAACTAAAGTGATGTCAGATAAGAATTGTTAATGCTACGTCGAATTCTGATTAAATCAAAAATAGGAGAATAAGTACGTAGAGATCTTCAGTAGATGATGTGTCTCACTATGATGAACTAAAGCAATCAACGATTGAACTTAAGATTGAAGTATTCTTAATTCCCGAATAGCGGAATGAAATCAAAATCAAGATCGTGTAAAGAAGCATTCGAATCCTCTGTATTTTTCGAGAACAGAACTATAATTATTGATACGAGATGGCTGACTTAAGATCAAGTAGTCAAGGTATGAGTATAATAATCTCATCCACTGCAGCTGCTGCTGTAGGAGCTTTCGCCGCTTTCTATATTTCGAAGTATCACCCAGGAAAGGGCGACATGACCGTTATAAACAAAAGTGGTAAAGACCTTAAAAAGGAACAAGTTTCAAAAACATTGAAGAATCCAATGAACTTCCTAACAGAGTAAGGTCACATATGGCTTTATATTTCCATATAAAATTCATTTTGAAATGAATTTTTATGTACTTCTCAAATTTTGACTGACTATTTAACAACTCCCTTCTCCTTTTTAATCTTCTATACCTGTGGAAATCTTACTTGTATAATCTCCACAATTTTGCAAATGCACAATTGGCCCCATCTTGATTATTTCAGTGTCATGGTTACTCTCCCAGAATGGGCCAATGAATCCTTCGTCGCTTATGCTGAAAAAGAATACAAAACGGACGAGGAAAAAATGAATTTAGTGATCGAGCTGTCCCGACGAAATTCTTTAATTGAAAACACTGGTGGCCCCTTTGGATCAGCTATATTTTTTAAATCGAAACTAATCTCTATTGGTATGAATCGTGTTGTACCTTTGAATAATTCTACATTGCATGGCGAAACAGTAGCAATTCAAATGGCCCAAATGAAATGTCAAACATACTCACTCCATCAGCTTTGTTCTGGGGTTGCAAATCATAATGATGAAAAGAAAGAGTCACACGATGTTTATGAGCTTTTTACTAGTTGTGAACCTTGCGCCATGTGTATTGGAGCTACTCTTTGGTCAGGAGTAGGCCGTTTGGTTTGTGGCGCAAGTAAAGCAGATGCTATGGCGATTGGTTTTGATGAAGGACCAGTTTATCCTGCAAGCTATCAATACTTGATGGATCGTGGAATTGAAGTCGTGAAAGGCGTGTGTCAGGAGGAAGCTGGAAAAGTTCTTAGAGAATATGGCCAAATAGGTGTGATTTATAATCGCTGATCTTTGAATTGAGAACAGTAGACAAATCAAAGACTCATTTCTCTAGTGTAATTTTAGAATTGTGTGGAACATGAAACTAATGCAAGCTTCAGAAAGGATGCAATCATAATGAGATCTTTTCCGCACGATTAATATGTTCATAGATTCGGTAGTGCAAGCATTTCTTTCACTAAATTAAAACTTTTTTTGCGTATTTGTGGTATCGAGGCTAATTGCCTTTTCCATCTGTTTCGAACACTTGTTATTGTTGATCAGTTCTAAATGAAACACGATTTATGTCGATCAATGAATACAGAAAACGGTATGCGTAAGATGCAAAAAGAATGAACTATGACACTACAAGAATTTTAGTTGATAAGCAAAGTTCTATTTAAAATGTTAGACATATTATTGTTCATCAGCCAATCATGTGATTTCATCCACGACTTATCAATCAAATTGGTGATAAATCTTGCATTGAAATAAGAGAAGCATGAACTCATTGACCCTTCACCATTTCAAAGGTAAGATTTTTTCTTTCGTTTGCACGAATCAAGATCTTAACTCCTAAGTAGATTTTCAATTGCAACCTTTGCAGCCACACCAAAAGCATGATTCTCTGTCTTCACGCAAAGCTTGCAAGCATTCACTCCTTGCTTGAATGTCAGTTCCGCCATGAAGTTCATATCTGTCTTTGTACGCATAGAGAAATATACAACTTCTTGGCCTTCAGCATTGGGTACAGGCCTACGTGCGATGGAGAAAATGTTGTGTGCTTTAAATTTCTCTTGAACCTTTTCAATGCTTGTAGAAGTAGGAGGTAAATCAGCAACGGTACTGTAGAGTTCCTTACGATCATCAATATTTTTCCAAGCATTGATAAAGGAAGAACGTTCCATCATCCCATCGGCGGTAAACAAAGCATCTAGGTTTAGACTTGCAGCAAAGTAAAAGACATTACCAGTGGTCATATTCTTAATCGCAACTTGGATTTGAGGAGAAGCTGGTTGACCTGCGGGGATTGGTGCTAGGAGATTTGGATTTAGTTGTAAATCAACAGTGGTACGCCCAGAGCTCCCTTGAGGAATCGGAGGATCGAAAGGAATTTGTTGACTTGAGGGACTGAGACCAAATGCGTTTTTATTGAGTTGGATAGCAAGAGATGATATTGGTGCAGAACTTGATATATTGATAAATTCCAATTCCATTTGGGTGATGTTATTGACTTGTGGGAACCCAACAAGGACTTCAATGCCATTAGACTTGTCTGGAGTGCAGACTTTGGTCATACGAACAACGGGTTTATACTAATAATAAAACAGAATAAAGCACTGTTAAGTATCAAAATAATCATATTAAAAAGAAAAGAAGCAAAGAAAAGATAACGTACCTCAGAGGGGGCAGGAGTACCAAAGAAGTCATCTTCCGCAGGTGGAACTGAAATAGGAGTTACATTGTTAATATCGATTCCTCCCATATCCAAAAGATCTACTCCGCCATCTCCACCTTCGTCGTCATTTTCATCCTCAAACTCTTCTTCCTCGTCATCGATGTCGTCATCATCATCGTAATTTGTCCCTGACATATCTCCCTTGTTATAACTACGCATGACAAAGGCCTCCGGAGGTTTATGATAAATAGAACTCAAGGTAGCGATTTGACCAATGAGAGAATTAAGAAGTTGTGGTTCTAAGTTAAAAGTATCATCTTCAATGACAGGCTTTTCTCCTAGAACGACTAATTTTGCAGCCTCTGGATCTGTCGATAGTAACCTCCAGTAAATGAATCCACGATCTCTTAAATCAGGATTATCTGATTCTTCTGTAGCCATGTCTAGGACCTTTTGAACCATATCCTGGGTTTCCTCTGGATTTTTCAAGAAACATTTCACAGTCGCTGTCAACAGTTGTAATTGCACAGCATGGTCTTCCTCTTCAAAAGTTTCCAAGAAAGTGTCCAACAGCTCATCAGCGTTATCGATCCTTTCGGCATATTCTCCAATGATCCAAATCATTGAGGCTTTTGCCATAGGCTCATCTAGAGTATCCAAATTATCACAAAGGGTGGCGATGATGCTTTCATATCGATTGGGATAACGACGGAAAATATCCTTAATGACGATAACACTCTCCTGTACAACATAATTTACCTTAGTCTGAATAAGTTCAAGAAGTACTCCAATGCAACGTTCAGCGGCACGATCAAGTTTCACAGCGCATCGACCAATGGCATTTACACTTTTTCGGACAAAGTCCACATCTACTTCAGTGGCATATTCTTTAAGTTCAAGAAGTACCTGATCAACATTGCGTTCAGAGACGAGCTTGATAATGATTTCAAGTTTTTCCATCTTTACATAAATGGGATCATTGTACTTGCAAAAGAAGACCTTAATTTCATTTTCGAGGATGTTAGGACGTTTCTGCACAATGAGATTAATGTTACGAAGAGCCACATATTGGATTTCGGGTTCAGAATTGAGGAGAGTTACAAGAGGAGGGGCTAATTTTCGTGTGAGATTACGAATTGCATCACTGTTTCTTCCCATAAGTTCCATGTATGATAAAATAACTTTGACGGCACTCATGACAACGGCTGAATTAGCATGTTGCAAACGCGGAGTGACGCGTTCAATAATACCCTCTGCCTCTCTTCCGTCGGCTGGTGTATATTTTGCCAAAGAGTCCAAAATAAAGACTTGTCCCCACTCAGTACATTCATTCAAGGCAGCTAATAACTTTTGCAAGACAGATGCACTAATCTTCATGACATCTCTTCCACTCGTCTCAGCAATTTCAGATAGAGCAGCTACTCCATTCGCCACAACACTTGGATTCGAGTCAGAGATCAAATCATGTAAAATTTCCAAAAATCCACGTTCCTGCACAAGTTCTGGAGCAATGTCATATAGTTTTGCAACGCACACAGCAGCTGTCTTTCGAACGTAAGGGTCTTCGTCTCTCAAAGCTCTACTTAGTGGTTCACACAGGTATTCTGTGATACGGTCCACACGAATACATCCCATAGTTCGCACAGCCAATGCACGAATAAGTGGATTAGGATCATTAGCATCCTTCACAAAAGTGTTTACGGCCAGCAAGGTCAACTCAGGTTGACTTTTTGCATAATTTATGAGATACAAATAAACCAACTTTTTCAATTCAATGTTTCCGGTTTGGACACAGTTCAATACATCAGTGAAAAGCATGGAGACGTCTTTCCCAACTGTCATACTGGCAATGACTTTTTTCACAGCGTCAACTTTGGCATTTCGATCAGTGGAATGTAGCTCTAATCGAAGCTCGTGCATCTCTCCCTTTTTCTGGGTGGTAAAGAAACGGGAGTCGGATCCTCCTCCACTATCGCTTTTACCTGGCATGGATGGCATATTCTTTATCGTGATAAGCTAATAGATATTTTTATCTGTCGAAGCTGAAGTGAATCTGCGCTATGATTGTCAATCAATGAAACCAATACTATTGCGTATGTTCAATACTTATAAGTCGTGTTTGTAACTAGCTTTAAGATAGTCAATGACTGAAATCGATCGAGAAACGATGGTTCTGTACGTTTATCGAGACAACCTACAAAATGAAGCACGAAGCAAAAAGAAAGTGTGTTGAGATAAGATGATTGAATTTTCGAGCAAATACTTTTGCTTTAGAATAGAAAAAGTCATTCTTGTGCTGATGTGAGTATCCAATGACGATCTTTGCCTTCTATGCAGCAATATGAAACAAAGACACTTTCACATAGTTGATTTGTAACATCATGATTTTTTGATGAAAGAATGTAGACGAGAGTGGCATGCACAACTGATGGATATGCAACCTCTTTGTACACAGACGACACGCACCTGAGCGCTTAATTGTTGAGATAGCTTCACCAAAATCTATAGTTATTGAAAGTTGGATTTTACCTTTACCATACAAGACTATGTATCCTAACGCAATTTATTCATGTGGGAAAGAATGCCTAACAACTTTGCTATAAACACCTATTTAGGCTATTGAATCGCACAAAAATCATTTTCAAATAGAGATTAACGTTATTTCACGCAAGATTTATAACGAAATGTGGGTCATAATCATGAAAAAGTTATAGTATTGCCATACGTCAGATTTCCTACGTAAGTTTTTTTTATCTTGATAGGAGAAATCACCATCGTACAACAACAAAAGGAAAAAATGAGATCACTCATCACGCAAACTTCTCTTCTTCTCAAATTTACCATCTTGCTTCGAAGCACAACTTTGTTCACAAACGGTTTCAACCTGCTTTCCTATACTTTTAAGAAAAATTGTATTTCGTTTGTCTCAATGAAAGCTACTTCAAGCACTAACGCTTCTACCACACGCTTCATCACCAATAAAATGTGTCCTTATGGTGAGTGAGTAAATTTGTGGTAAATATATTTTGAACTTTTCCAAGAAAGAGTGCCAAAAAAAATCCTAATAATAATATATTCATCGGCATGATTTCACCTTTTGTTCAACAATGACAAATCTCGAATGTGATATCAAATTTCTATTATATCTAATTACCTAAATTTCTCTATTTTTATTTTACAGCTCAAAAAGCATGGATTGCATTAGAAGCAAGAGGAGAGCCTTATAATTTAGAGCAGGTCTCACTGTATGGACCTAACGGAAAGCCCAATTGGTTCTGGGAACTTAATCCACAAGGAACTGTCCCCATATTGGTAGAGAATGAAAATTCTGTTATGCCCGATTCAGAACTCATATTAACTCATATATCGAAACAATTATCGGAACAACGTGGCGGAATTTCCAAGGAAGAAAATGCAAATATCGAAAAATGGAGAGCTTTGGTTAAACATAAAATAGCCCCCATAGGAAAAAGAGCTGTACTGCAAGGAAAGCGAAGTGATTTGATGAAACTTTTATCACAGGAGATTGATGCAGAAATTGTTGGTCCTTATTTGTGTGGAGATAAATTAACGGTTGCAGACTGCGCGGCATTTCCTTTTTTATGGAGATTAGATCAAGAATTTGGAAAGCTTAGTGAAAAACAACACCAATGTGGGAATATCCGGAAGTGGATTGATCATTGTTTACAGGATAAAGCCATCAAATGCACTGTTCAGAGTAGTTGGTGGTGGTGGTGGTAACATTTTGTTTTCACCCAATAGCAGTCCAATCCCCAAAAGTAGTGATTTTTCAATGAATTTATTTCTACTGATTTTTAAAACATTAATTAGTTTAACCAGCAAATGTCCTCTTGTTCCAGCCAACATTGGCCCTAGGCATGTCGAAGAAGTTGATGTAAATTCGACCTGCATCCAAACCAAAAGGCTCCAGAAGTTCGGTCACATCCGAGGTAATCCCTCCATTACTTTCCATCGCAATTGCACCAATAGAGTATACACATCCCAAAGCCGCAGGCGCATCAGAACCTCCAAATAATAGCGCTGCATTATCGTTAATTGTAACACCTTTGTTACGACAATTTATGTAAATTTGATTAGTTAGAATAATTATCATAAAGTAAAATAGAAATGAAATAAATAACAATGAAACTCCTTACCAATATATGCCTCAGGTTTTCCAGTACGGGCGCTGATTGCTTTGGAACATGCTGTAGATGTTATAAATTAGAACATTGGTATTAAGATAAATCTTTTGAAAATTCCAGACCACAGGAAAATGCAATTTTGGATTATATAAATTCACACACACCTTTCATTATTTCTAATTTTTTATCACCAAGGTCGAGATTAGTCGTCAAAGTAAGCGATGGATCCCCAGGTAAAATTGATGGATGTGAGGACATATCAATACCTTTAATTTTCTTGCCATCAGAACCTTCATCTTGACAACTACTCATTTGCAAAAATGTTGATCTTTGATTGCTTTGAATGGGAGAATGCGGCAAAAAAGTGAAAGACTCAACTGATGAAATGTAACTTCCTAGAATTGCTAGATAAGTGAGTATTAACAGATTTGAGTGCTGTCGATTGATCGGTCCTCTAATCATACGTGATGGTTGAATTTTGATGTACATAGCCCGAAATATTTTTTATGAGGAGTAATACGTATCTTTAAAATCTTAAAACTGCTGGTGTCAATAATAAGAACTTCCTAACTTCTTACATAGCATTGAAATTTTTTATGAAATGAAGGAGTCTTTAAGTACCATACCAGCAGAGGGTAGTAGAGATTAGTGTAGGTCACAAAGAGTGTTTCATTTTCATGAACAACTGGAGGGTTGCAGAAGACATAAATGAGAGTGACGATCTCATTCCAGTGTGATTGAAAGGTTGATTACAAGGCTATACTCATGTTGAATGCAAAAGATTTGCCACTGAAATGAAGATCTAATATTGGATAGGAAGAAGGTTTCGTTTGACGATCCGTAATCATTTTCTATTTCTTATTTTTTTCATGGAATACAAAAGGTGAAAGTCTTGGAACAAGCACTACAACGTTAATATTATGCTTCTTTTTTTTTGCGTCAAGAATTGTGTTATTCCGAAATTATCATAACCCTAAAATAAACAAATAGCATCTTACTCATATTTTTACGATGAGTAGTTTTAATCTCCTAATGATAAACATTCGATGTTCATATAATTGTCAGAGTGAAATTTAGCTCCTTAAGAACTCCTCATCTAAAGTCAAAGGTCGCTTTCGTTGAGATCCAGTTGGCATTACGTTACGTCCCTCAAGTTGACGAATTAAATGAGGGCGTTGTTTCCATTGAAGAAGGGTTTCCTCGAGATCCATGTACCCCTAAAATTAAGAGAATTAATATTTTTATGAAATGACAGCATAATTTTGATTATATAGCAACAAAACTTACCTTTTCTACAAGCATGTCAACCACTCTTTTGTCCTTAATATGTCCGTTGTTTGTGAAAAGATCTCTTACTGCCTGACGAGCTTCTGGCACAGGAAGATCGATGTCGTAAATAGTCAAAATCCTAGGCACTTCCCTGATCAAAGTTAAAATAATTTTGATGTTAAAATATGTTCAACTTGATACACGTCCATGAACAAACAATCATCAAGAATAGGACGGGACTTACTTTGAAACAGCTCTATAAAGACGCGTAACAGGGTTCTTTGAAGCAATTGCTCTTGCCTTGGATGCGAGTTGAAGAGTTGCCATACTCAAATTTGTATTCGCTTATTCACAATATCTGTGTCTACACAGGTTCCTTCAGAGTCAACAAGGACTGTTCTTGCTTCTATCCGCTAGTCGAAGTTCCTGCTGCCTTATTTTAGATGAAGGTAGACATCGTATGTACTGATCTACCAGAACTGTCTATGTGAAAGTATGTAAGTTAATTTTCTAATGAGAGATATTATTATTTACATGGAGGTTTTCTCTCTCTTTTTCTCTCTCTCTCTAGAGGAGGTTTTATGACGTCATTCTAAAAACATTCATTCATGATTTTAATTTCAGGCTTACGAAAGATGGGCTGCAGTGTTGCTGTTCATCACCATGACAACAACCAGCAGATTTATCTACCCGATGATTGTTCTAATAGCCGTTGCTATATTGGCAAAATCATCTAAATAATTATTCTTTTTTGCGCTATTAATCAAATATTATTTAGGACACACAAATTTTACATTTCATAATAATAAAATACATAACGGTATCAACGTCTCAAAAGTCGCATGATCACAAAAATAAGAACGTTTTTATGCATTATATCACTTTTTGTCCATGCGATAAAAGCCTCTTGCTTTGATTGTAGATATCGTTCTCCTTTCAAATCTTCAAACATTGCAACACAAATGCTTAAAGAGATTCAATTCTATATAAAGGGATGGGAATCTTTAGTACAAAAAAGAAACAAAAACAAAAGAACAAAAAGACGAAGAAGCTCAAACATTTTGTGAAAAATAATGATTGCAAAAGTGAATTGAGTTCACCTTCCAACAATGTAGATGCTGCTTCACCTAGTGGTGCGGATGAAGATGAACATGACTGGGGATCCTTAGCCCATACACCAGCTATGAAGAAACAGCCTACACGTTTCTGTGATAACTACGATTGTAGTTCACCTCTTCATGAAAGCGAATCTAAAAATGTTGTCACCCGGGATGATAATGAATTCTCGACGCCCATTGCCCCGAAGAAGTCCAAAATGAAGATTTTAAGAAAAAACATATTTAGTAGCAAGAAAAAGAAAAGAAAGGATACTTTGACTAGTTGTACTCGAGAGCAAGAACGACGGAATTTACTCAACTATCGAAACTTGAGGTCAATTAAAAAAATGAGAAAGAAATTTAATAGGAAAAATATACCAAATCAACTCGACAGCTCTTTTGAACAAAGGAACGATAATGAAGAAATAAATAAATTAAGGGCGGGTGAGCGAGATCTTGGCAATATTTCAAGTTCAGATGAAACGGAGACAATTAGCAATCGAAATAAATTCAAAAGTCCATCAAAGAGCATACTGAAAACCTATACATCTTACTCAAGCAATAATCAAGATCAATTTGTAACCCCAAAGGTGAAATCCGAGGACAAACCAAATGTCCGTTTCGAAGATGATACAGAGTATGCCTTTAAAACTCCAAACGTAAATGATGCGAAAAAGGATGTGACAAGTTTTGAAGACGAAGAAACAAGTGATGAAGAGGATAATGCAAGTGATAATACAGGAAACGAATCAAATTTCAACAGGAAAGAAGAAACCGAAAATTTCTCAAAACAAGTCCAATACAGCAAACCGTTACAATCAGAATTTTATTCGCCCCGTACTTTTCAAAATGGTGACTTTCATCAGATAGGCTCTCCTGATGGAGGCATTTGTAGTCAAAAGAGCGTACACAACTTTTTTAAAGCAACTCGGCATGTTTTCACAAGTAATATAGCAACGGCTGTAAGAAAAAAAATGGCTGACTGCATAGCTCCATCAGTTCCTGAATCACCGTACACCTCCTATAATACTGATCTACGAAGTGAATTAGACACGATGAAGAAGGCACATTCATCGTCTTTCTTGTGTGATAAAAATCACAATTTGCAATCAGGCCCAATAACAAGAAATTCAAACCTAAATCTGATGCAAGTATCAAACAGTATTGATAAGTCTGCAGACGTAAGCGCTCCTAAGAAAAACATGGTTGACAGGCCGAAATTAAAACGACTAGATCACTCTCAAGTACAGTTTAGTAAAGATTTTGTTGGGCCAAACCATTCATTTCAAAGAAAAGAAAATCTGTATGAAAAAGAGAGTGAAGGAAAAGAAATTTCTATTTTCAGCGGTAGTGAGTTTATTGGTGCACCGAAGAAACGCAAAGAATTTGCAGAATCTTTCTACGGGACATCTAAACTAGTAAAGGACGACAGGATGTTTCATAATGTTGAAGATGTGCATGGACTAACCCCTACAACGTCTAGAAGTTCCATCCATGATTCTTCGCAAGTATTTGACGCAAATCTTTTTTCAGCGAGAGAAGATTTTAATGCTCAACAGCAACAAAGTTTATCAAAGCAAAGCCAATCTGATTACCGTCATACTAGAAAAAAGTCCAACGAAATAAAACCAAAGTGTTATGATTCAGACAGTGACGAAGATGCTTCGGAAAATATAAAACATAAGAATGAAGGCGTTAATCAGGTATGATGTTTTTCAAAGGTATGCAAGTCATCCTTATTTCAGCAATGTCTCTTATGATCTTTTTTATCAATGTAATCGAAATACTAAATGTATGATTAATTAATCGCATAGGACTCTTACCTAGAAGATAGCTTCACTACTCCATCACCGAGACAGCGATCTGCAAGTACTTTTGCTTCATCTCGATCGAGAAATCGTTCTACAAGAAGTTCTCGCAGTGCTAGAGTTGAAGATTTATCTGAATCTATGTCCCAAGTAACCGTGAGTACAGTTAGTGCAATAAGTGATGTGAGTAGACTATTGGGTTCGGCTGTAAAGCATGATTTGGTAACAGAAGAAAACACACCCCCAAAGCAGAGTCGACAAAATGTGTATTACAATGCTTCAGGGACAAAGCTTGACCCGGATAGAGCTCGATACTTCGCTTATATCGATGCAGAAGGAGATTCTGATGGGGATGCTAGTGAACAGGGTCAAGAATTACAATTGCTAGATGACACTAATTACGAAAGTACCCTTGACGAGATAAATTCAATCGATGATTATTCTACACCAAGTCGATCAAGATACAGCGAAAATATTCCAGTAAGTCAAAAGTCAGCGCGGCATCGTGTGCGTCATCGTGATCAAGATAGAATTGATGATGAGGACACACTTTCAATGTCATTAGATAGAAGCCGGTCAACGTCCTTTCATTCAATGTCACAAACAACTATAAGCACTTTAAGCTGTAGGTAAATTAAACAAATGTCAAATTCACAGTCTGCATAATTATATAAAATATGATCATTATTGCATTGATACATTAATTGCATAAGCTCAAAAATTATATACGATAACGTTTGACCTTTCATGATTGTAAAATATTAAGTAGAACATTCAAACAACATGTATATCTTTAACAGATTTCACGTGCACTTTATCTTCTTTTTCCGCTTTTCCTCGGGCTCAAAGGATCTTCACGTTTCGTTTTCCACCACGAAAGACTCGAAAGCGATTGTGTTTGTCTATGTGAACCTTTGGGTGGTTGAGACCTAGACCTGTTTGTCTTTCTTTTTTTTTTATCTTCTCTTCCCGAAGACCTTGTAGATCCAGTTTCACTGAAAGAACGCACACGCCTATGTTCTCTGTCGTTATGTCTTGATCTTTCGCGAGATCTACTGGAATCGTTTGAAATAGGAAGCTGAATACGAGCAAAATTAGTCAATACTTCTCCAGAATCATTTAAATTGATATTTCTGAGAGATGTGTCCAGCTCATGCATGCTCAATCGCTCATCTAGAACCCTGGTACTAGTATTGTCAGGTTTCATCAGTGGGTGATTGCTTTGGAATTTTTGAAACAATTCCTGAGTCCTTGGAGAAGCTGTTTCTAGACAGCTCGAAAAATGTACATTCTTTCCTTCATGATCATGTGGACTTCTAGTTTTCAAGTGCTCAAGTTTCATTTCCAGCTCTTCATTTTTATTCAATAAATTATCAACCAAATTTTTCAAATCACTAGGTGATATATCTCTATCGTTGAGAGGCAGAGGATATTTTTCCTGCTTCAAGAAGAAAGGCATAGCATTACATGATGTGCAATTTAGACCTGTAATTGGTCCGTTTTCTGATTTAATTTTTTCAATTTGCTTAGAAGCTACTTCAATAGCAGACTCGACAACTTCATGCACTTGTCCTCCGACTGTTAGTAGAAGTTGTGACATGAAATTTTTGGAAGTGTTTGTTTTTTTATCTGTATTTGTTGGTACCAAAGCTAATGGTTGTTGCATTTCATCAAATAGGTATTTTTTCATTAGTTGTTCCTCCGAGGGACTCATATCTAGATTTGTTGACCTACTACGCGATTTGCTTCGCCCTTTCCTTGGAGATATTCTTAGTTTACATGTCTTAATCGATTTTGCATCATGGTGATTTTCTCTCGTTTCGCGACTTTTGCTTCGAGCCCGCTGATGTGATTTAGACCGAGATGCCCTTACATCTTTACTTCGTGATCTTGACCTAAGTTCTTCTCTACCACGACTCTTACTTCGAGATCCTCTCTCTCTACTCTCATATTGTGTGGGAGAAGCGGGATTTCTATCGTCACTCAAATTAGATGCATGCGCTTTTCTTGCTCGATTACTTTTTTTTGTTGGACTTGGAGTCCTCCCTCGAGCATCCCGCGGTCTCTGTTTGCGACCACTCTGGGATGAAGCATTTTTTCTTCGAGTAGCACTGCTCTCAAACAGTCTCATCGTTCACAAACGGGTACAATGATTGTTCTATCTCTCGAGTTTGTAGTTATGTAAAGAAATGATAAGTATCGCTTTAAGGAAAAAATGTGAGGGCTGTGCATTGTTGAAAATATATCTCTTTTAAGTACTAATAGCTAATATAGTTTTATTTTTATCCTTACTATGAACGTTGGGTTTCTATGAATGTACTTTATGATACATCAAAAATTGGTCGGATTGTCGAATTAAATTTTTCATCGATTTAAATAAATTTTATTTGATACAATCAAGATCTTTAATTAAATTCCGAAATAATCGCAAAATGATGAAAGTAAGAATGAGCATTTAGTACCGTACTTTACCGTATAGTATGGTAAGAAGAAAATAGGAACAGAAAATATGCTCTTAGTAAATTCAACGTAAGTAGAAATTGTCGTATAGATATATTCTTTTTTTTTATCATTCAGCCATGGAAGCTTTTGCACACGAAGCAAAACATTAGAACTATTGTACCTTATCTAAATGAAGTGCAAAGATGGAATCCAATGATGTCGGCAAAAAAAATGAATCAAAAGATTCCGAATCACCTTCATCTCTAGTAACATTGCTAAGTGTTGTCGATGCATATGCTCAATCGCAGGGAAAAGCAGGAAAGGATGTGAAATCTTCTATTTGGAACATACACAAAGCTCGTCGATCAGTAGGGTCATATCATTTGGGTGGCTCTTTAGCTTTCACTGCTCATGATGTGCGAGAAGATCTCACGGCCCAAGCAGTATTGTCAATCTTAAATGACGACGAAAGCACAAAATCTCTTGAACCTGATCTAATTGTAGAGACAGACACAACTTTTAAAAATACGACAACAAAGGAAGTTGATGTTATTTCTCAAAAAGACACCTTTACACTTCATTTAGATGGGTTACCTTCACCAAAAATAAAAGATGAAAATGATATAATACCCGCAACAAATAGAGAAAATGCAAAGGATCACTCTCAATATTTGGGTTTACGGCAAAGGAAAGGTGAAAAAAGAAAAGATGAGAATGGTTTAATTCTCGACAAACCCAGAGAGTTCATTGGCTGGAATGATTGGGATGATTTTGGTCATCCTCTTCCTGATGATCCCATTTCTTTTTTTGGAGGTTTGACTCCTAAAGATTTAAGAACAGCTCAAGCGAAAGCCAGGACTGCCTTAGAAACCTATGTGGAAGCAGCTAATTTAGCGGTTGAAATTCAGAGATTGATTCAACTTAAGGAAGGGAATGCCAAATAATATGTTACAGCTGAAGAAGAATACAAAATATTTTTTTGTATTGAGAAAGACATAACTTTTATCATACTCAAAGAGACTCTTTCTTATGTATCATAATAGCATAAAAAAAGTGTCTTTACACTTGTTGAAACCTTGTACTTATGGTACCTTACTTGGTGGTGGCCCTTTTTTCGGTTATATTCGTTGTTTGCTGTGATGATATCTGCTGTTATAATGTCTGTGTGATGTTTTTTTATGCTCATGACTTTAAAATCGCATATTTACGACAGCGAATTTCATTCTTTCAGTTTCTACGTAGATGATGACATAAATAATGAATACAATTCTGATTTTTAATATCATTATTATCACAACGTGCCAACTATTCATTTTGCAACTAAGAAATGGGCGACGAGCATGGTACACCAACTGAAGACATGTGTTGCATGTGCACAATGGAAGATATAACAATAGAAGATGGAAACTATGGTTAGTTGTGTCTATGAAGTACATGCTTTCCATAACGTTTTATTAAAAACTTACATAAATTTTGCTTAAACATTATCTTTTCAGTTGAGTATCAATCGTATCCTTCAATGAAATGGAAACCTGCCCTCTTTGAAAAATGTATAGTGGAAAAGGTAAGGGTAACAAGTCAAGGAATTTCATTCAAGATTTTTTAAACCCATTCATTTTATTCTCTACATCATGGATATAAAAAACATAGCTCCTCGATGAACAGTTTCATCAGTACATGGATCGAGTACAGAAGTCTGATTGCGAAGCCGAATTGCGTCGGCTTATGGAAATTGGTCCACCTGTATACATAAAAGATAATCATGGTTTTCCTTTGGACGAAGGTGATACGCATATAGTGAAACTTTGGTTCGCTGCTGACAATGACGAACGAAGTTCAAAACTTACTGGGGCTGTTGAAGGGGCTGAGAGAGAAGAGCTGTGGGAAACTCTTAAATCTTTCTCAGTTACGGATAAAAAAGATGAAGAAAACAATTCTAATTGAGATAAAAAATCCTTTGTCACAGATGATTACATCTAAAGACACAAATTATCAACAAACACTTTTTCAGAGACTATCATGGTTAATAAGAGTTGATACATGCAAGATTTTTTTCATCACAACCCCAACTGATCAGATGTTATATTTATCTAGAAGTTTTGAGTTATTTATACTGGTATTTCAAAGTTATAACACTTATTGCAGTTCAATTTTGAACACGAATTTGATTTGTGACCATTTCAAAAAAATTGTGTGTATTAATAATACTTTATTTGATTACTAGTTCTTTTGAAAGCAAGAGTTGTCTGCAACAATATATGAACTTATTAAAATGTCCTTTCGGGAAGTGAGAAGTGAGTGTTTTCAAAAGAATTAAATAGGGCTTCATCATAGTTGATGTGGTGAATTTCTAACATACTTTTCAAATCTTCTCAATCGCGCTCATCTGCTGATTGGCCGGATCATGAAGATTTTACAAACATCATGAAAAATCTTAGCTATCCAAGATTAATTTCGGTAGAAAATTTCCGTTCTCCCAATTTTGAACTAGTAGCAGACGTCCTTTATTGGATGATTCGCCGAATTAATCCTACAGCTACAGTACACGAAGGAATAGAATCGGAAGGTGACAGGATCAACTTTCTCAATGATGTATCGCATGTGATTTTCGAAGAAACGAATATCTCAGTGGATTCAAAAAAACTTTATATATCAGATGGATATGCAGTGAAAGAATTATTAAAAGTGGCGATTTTTTTACAGAAAGCAGATACTGTTTACAGAGCATTTCTAGAAAATTTAGGCAATGGGGCAAAAGAAAAATTTGCACCTCGTAGTGAATGGATCAAAAAAGCAAAAGATGCGAAACATCTCGCAAGTGAAATTACTGAGGATGGCGCTAGATTATATGATCTTCTCATGAAGGAGCAAGAGACAAAAAAATCTCGTGATCAGTCTTTAGCATTTCTAAATTCTTTCGCTGAAAATTTGGATAATGGAAGGCACGTTGAACACATTGAAAATTGTCTTTCAAGGAATATCGGGAAAGCAAAATATGACATTGACCAGTTCAAAAAGAAAAATTCAGATTTACAAACACATGGAAGGGGATTAGAAGATAAATTAAAGAATAAAAAAATTGATCTAGACCGAAACAAAAATAGATTGAAAAATTTAGAAGATATGCGTCCATCGTTCATGGGCGAGTTTGAAAAAGTTGAAGTAGAACTAAAGAGTCAATATGAGGGTTACGTTGATAGATTTCAAAATCTTCATTATTTGGAAAAGGAACTATCTAAACTGAAGCAAATCGAGGACGAAAAAAGACATCAATCACAGATGGCCATGAAACGCATACAAAAGAGACTAAAGCAAGAAGAGCTTCAGATTTTAAGAGGAGAAGATGAGGAAAGTATCACACTGCATGAAGAACATCACTTATCTAGGTAATGGATTGATACATTTATGCATTAAATTTTTGATGCAGTACATAGAAAAAGAGATGAAGTGTTCTAACCTTTTATTTCTTTGATACTTTTTCCCCATCTAAAAGTTCTACTGACTCTACAAGTAATGATAGCTCAGATGCTGGTTCGATAAATCTTGCAGAAGATGAGAAGACGAAATCTGACGAAGATGAATCCCTTTTTGATAAAGTTGAGCCACAAAATGATTTTAAAGATGCAATAAGTTTAGATGATGCATCGTCTTCTGAGAAATCATCATCAATTATCAGTAACTTATCTGACCTTGAAAAAGATGAGAAATTTTCTGAAAGTGAAGACTCTGACTTCAGTTCAATTTTAAGTGATAATAACTTTTGAGAATAAAATTAGAGAGGTTTTCTCAATTATTTTCATAATTTTTATAAAGTTTAAAATGATGTACTGTTACAACAAAGATAATAGAATTGTGGTAATTTTAAATGTTAATGGCATGCTGGAAAGAAACAGAAATTATTCCTCATCTTCATCAAGAACTTCTTCCTCATCCATCAAGCTATCAAAGAGAGCATCCATTGCTTCTTCCTCAGTTTTTTCAACTTCTTCCTCTTCGTCGTCGGAATCTAAATTCTTGAGCAAGTCCTCAAGAGACGGCATCTTTGGCTTATCAATGTTTTCTTTATCGTTTTGCGACATATCCGACAAAAGAGTTCCAGCATAAAGATCTTTGATGAAATCTCCTTGTGCTGCCACAAATCCATCAAATTCAGAGGGTTGAGTGACTGCCCAATACGAAAATGAAAAGAATGCAACTGCAATACTAACTCTGTAAATAAGCTGTCCAGATTTAGTTCTTTCACAAGAATACAACGGAATGAAAGATTCAATAAATCCAAGATCTTCATCGAATAGATTTGGAAGAAACCAAAATTCGTATCCAAGAATCCATATCATGAGAAAAAGAAGTCCTCTTAATGATACGAAGACGAAAATAAAGATGAGGAAAGAAACAGACAAGTACCAAACAAAAACCTTCAAGAATTGAGGCCAGATTGGAAAGCAAGTACAAAAGAGAAATCCAACTATAAGAGCAGTTGTCATTAGGTTGCTGAAGCTTTGGTTTCCCTCATAAATCCAAGTGAAGTAACCAGCTTCATCGAAATCTCTAACACGAGAAATCTTTATTGAAAATATGAAATCGAAACAAATATGTTCCAATGTAAGCGAATTGTTGGCATTACATAAATATGATAGTCTCTGGATTGAAATAGAATACCGTTTCTTTACTTACAGTAAGATCTCCTTTACCTCTTTTTTCTGATCGATGTATGAACTGATACTTGCACAATTCTTTACAAATGGCGATGGCTTCAATTCTTGATCCCACTTTGGGGAGGTTGGAAGGCCATTTTACACCTTTTTTTGGCTCAACAAGAAAGTTGACTAGCTTTTCACCTATTGGTACGGAGAGTTACAGGACATTATTTATAAGTTTTGAACATTACTCTGCGAAAATGTCCGAAGGTAGGGAATAATTTATGCTTCTTTCAGAGTGGAAACGAATCCTCAATAGAAAGACGTACCTTTAAGATAGTGAACTCTTTTATCCATTTGCATTGCTTCCCGAACCGAAGGTCCTTGCTTGCCTCTAAGGAAGTCGCATAATTTGACAAGATTTTCTTCAATCTCATAAAATGTAAGCTCCTCAGCGTCTACTGGTTCAACCTTTGCTTTTGTCGCCATCTTACTTCAGTTCCTCGATGTATTGATTCGTTTCTAAACTTGAAGGAAGTCTTTTTGACGGTTTTGCACTTACGCCAACTCATACCCTCTCAACCAGAATGCAAGTAAAAACATAAGAAAAGTTCCCACAACCCTCCAAAATTTTCGTCCACGTGCTTATCAATGATATATTTTCAACATAAAATACAGCCGTATTTTAAATTACGTGCGTACGTATTTTTCTACGTAATAAGGTAAGATAGTAAACTACTGATGGATTATTACTATTTATTTCTTACATGTAATTGATTAGGAGAAGACTGAACAAAAAATCAGCGTCATCGGCAGGAGGCCCAATTGGTGTTTAACTAGACCTATTTTTAGGTTCTAGAGAGAATTACGTTCAACTCAAATCATTTACTACTTTATTTTTTTCATCATAGGTATTCTTGTTTCAAGCAAAAATTAGATTCACTCAATTCGCACATAGATTCATGAACTCATGACTGGCTTATGTATATGACTTATAGTTTATTTGTTTGTCCACGAATTTTTTCATCGTTTGAAAGGAAGCTTTCTTTTCATTATCCGTAAATAATACTTTCACACAAATAATTGAAAGATATAATCTTCAGGTGAGAGAAAATGTTTCAAAAAGGAGAGCCTATCAGCAGTATGAATAAATTTCAACCTCAATAAATGTGTAAAACAAGTAAAGCATTATTTTGTTTTCTATGAGGACATCATAATCTAGGCAAAAAAATCTCCTCCGACTTGATTACTCATATCGTCAAAACTCGAGCTACGTAAATTTTCTTTTCCTCCTGTTATAGCAACTAACAAATGTGCAACGTCTCTCGCATCATCAACAAATCTGGATGCATGACTGGCCTTTTTACCAACAGTTACAGTGTAGCAATACATAGGTTTCTTCATATTGTTCGTTGAGATCGATAATGACTGATCTTCGTCCATACTTGGAGAATCGACACTACCATTTGTCTTCATTTCAGCGACATGTGAAAGAACAGACTGTAACATAGTCAATAATAGAATAAAATTGTTGAGTCAATTTTTATTGTGAAATAAAATATATGAATGCATGTAAACATACCGTAAACATCTTTTCATCTGAAATATCATCTCCCATACACAAAATAAAATCAGCGTCATCTCCCACCTCTTTGAGAACTTTCTTTACAATCAAACCTTTATTTAAACGACGAGGAACAATTTCAACAATTCCTTTCAAAGTCACAAATCTTACATCGAATGCCTGAAGTTCAGCTTCCAATTCCAGTACTAAGTGCGATGCCTGGAGTGAGCCCCATTCAGGATCACATGAGTAGTAAGACCAGCCGATACTCGAATGAGTGAGCTTCACGAAAGATCCGTTTGTACGTGCGGTGTATTTGGATAAGACTGGAAGGGATACCTGATTTAAAAATAATCATAACGACTAACGTAAATCATAGTTTATCTCAAGCTCAATTAGTTGAATAAAACTTATAAGCTTACTCTTTTCACTGCTTCCCAATCAACGCCAAGGTCGAAAGTTTCCCAGGTTCTCTTTGTCTCACCAGGCTTCACGGGACTAGAGAAGCATGCTCCATTACTAGCTGCAAGACCGAGACCTGGGACATGACCTATAGCATTTTCAACATTTTCTTGCGCGTCTCCTGACACCACATACACAACGTTACGTGGATCTTGCACAAGATCATGTAATGCTTTCATTACCTAGATTAAACAGAAATAAAAAATGGAAAATATACCTCTTAAGAAGAGGAAATAAAGTAGTTTCAGAAGATTGAAAATGACACATTGTGACTTACTGAACTTGGTGGTTTAAGACCGCTAGTACCTAGGATTTCCCTCTTCAAATATTTCCCTGGGGGTTCTTTGATGACAATTGTTCCGTTGAAGTCTAGAAAAATCGCTCTACGTGATGTGCAATTGTAAGCTGCTGTTACCTCTTCATTACTCAAATGAGTGAAAGTAGCTTCATACTCTGTAGCAAAAAATATCCAACAAAGATCACAACAATTTTTATTAAGAATGAACATATTAAATTAACTTCGAATTTCTTTAACATGAACATTTTTGCTTACCGCGTGCTAGGAAAGCAGGAGTACTTAAGCTATCAACCATATCATTCTCTTGCTTCTTTTCTTCGCTGCTTTCTTCATCTTCACCGTCACCTTGTCGAGCGGCTTCTTCCAAATCTCGCAAGACGTTTCTTGTCCACTTTTCTTTTGGGAAGTTGGAAACAAAATCGATATCTCGTGCTCTGCGGCTCTGCAGTATCACAAATGAATAAAATTTAATTGAAAATGTATTGGCATTTGATAAAAATATATGAGTCGATAACGTATTGGGAGAAATTTACCTCTTTTTCCTTCATATCCATAGAGAGTGCCTTGTCAATATTTGCTGCTGTTAGCTGAATATCAAAAGGATTTACTCTAAGAGCACCATTCAATATCCTACAAACAGCTGAAAACTCTGAAGCTATCGTTACACCTGGTGCAAGAGGAGCCTTTCTAGCGTAGACATACTCCATAGGAACCATATTCAATCCTTCGCGAACAGGACTTAGCATAATACAATCAGATGCTCTCCACAATGGCAATCTCTGTTCAATAGGCAGTGAGCTGCCCCTCACTTCTTGATAATCAATGACATGTCGGCCAAATGTTTCCTGAATGCGGCGAATAAGAAATCGAACTTCTCGTATAGTGTTTGCTTCATCTGCACGACGTGATTCAGGAATTAGGCAACGCTGCACCATCACTGCTTTGTCCTTCCATACTGGGTAATCTGTCAGAAGGCGTTCAAACGCCAACAATTTAAAAGTAATTCCGGACAAGCGCTGAGCAATATCTACACCAGCAATTAAGACTCGGTCTTTATGCTTGTTTTTTAATGCCATAGTGCTTGTCTCAACACTTGGGAAAGCCATGGCCTTTTCAACCACATCAGGTTCAATACTAACATTACTCATAGTGACTAATACATTCTTTCCGCGATATTGTACTCCAATCAAACCACCCACAAGACTTTCATAATTCAAACCCAGAATACGTTTCGCAGCGTTAAGAAAATGTCGAGCGTGGTCGAAGGCATGGAATCCAATCACATCCGCATGAAGCATTCCCTGCAAAATCATTTCTCCACATTCCAATTCACGGAAGATCTGCGATGTGGGAAATGGAATATGTAAGAAAAAGACCATTTTGCTCATTCGGCGACCAAATCGGATTTGTTCCTTGGTGTCCAATAAATTCGGAAGAAGTGCGAGATGGTAATCGTGCACCCAAATGGTATCTCCCGGTTGAAGCAATTCAAACAATTTATCCGCGAAAGTCTGATTGACGAGGGTATAAGCTTCCCACCATTTGTCAAGGATCGATTGATCCCATCCGGACTCGATCGTAGAACGGACGTTCGTGGCATACTTTTTCATGGCCAATGCACTTGGGCTCGATACAGCACTTCCACCTGGAGAGGAAGGGTTTGATTTGAACGAAGACTTAGGAGCTAAATGTTCTCGTTGTCCCCAACCACTTGTACTCAAATCCAACAAATCAATATTATGAAATGCTGGCCAAAGGACCTGTTTACACATACCCAAGTAGTGAGCTTCCATTAACTCTTCTTCTAAAAATAGTGGTGTGCATCCCATGGGTGCTAATGCTTGTCGAATCAATTCTTGGTCCTGGTCGGTGTAGATACCTTTCGCTTTAGACAATGTAACATGACCCACAAAATGTAAATCATGCGTTTTTTCAAGAATGGAATTAGGCGATTTGGAAAGAAGTGATTCATTCCAAGTGGCATTCCATGTTTGGGTCTGTGGATCTTTTTTCAGAATGACAGGAAGGTGGAAGCATACCAAAAAGAGACGATCATTTTGTTGTTTCACAGAAGCATCCATAGCAATATTGATACCACCAGAACTGGTATCATCCATTTTCTCATTACTGATGGATGAAATCATATTATCACTACTAAAGCTTTGCATAGACATGTTTTTCCTCATTTGTTCACGCTCAACATATGGCTTAAAAGCTTCGTCAGTGGATAGATTCCAAACATCAATTCGAATTCCCTGATCCGTATATTGAACTTCCTCTCCTGTTCCATCTACCATTTCTTCATCATTGTTTGTGAATAGAGTAGGGTCATTAGTAGCGATTGGGATACTAAGTGTCCTGTATGGCAAATTGGCTAGATTTTTCATTTTTGTTTTTTTAAGACTTGGCAAGCTGACATTTGACATGCGGATTTTCGGTTCTTCCTCTTTGAATGGATCTTCCCACATGATAACTTGATTAGCTTCTACTATTTTTTCCATGTCAGGACTGAATTTGTTACCAATGGACATAGAACCAACGGTTTGCTGAGCTAGAGATGAATCGAATGTATCCATAGTTGCATCTGTTGCATCGTCTGTAGATTGATGATGTTTTAATGTATGACGGGGAGTAGAAATATTAGAATCCAATTCATCCTCTTCTGCTTCTGCTCCTGGAGTAACTACCAAATACCGATATCGATGGTGCAGGTACTGTTGCACTGGCTGATTAGGACCACCATCGTTAGCATTGACTACTACAATCACAGGGTTTTTCGTTTTCCAAATTGGGTAAGTGTTTGGAGTGGTCATCATTTCAACACTGTTCGAGTGAGTGCTGCTTCGATTGTGGTTTGCATGTAGGTTAATCTCCTCTTGTCCCATGGAGGTCGTGTAATGGGCATTTGGGTTGTTAGTGTTGTGATGCGTGTGGTGAAGATTAGTGTTATTATCTGAAGTAAAACCTCCCCCCTGTGGATCATTAAGAGTGCCACCCACGAGTGTTGTTGACGTAACTCGAAGAGACGATCCTAATGGTAGTTTAGCTTTGCATGAAAAATGCAATCGAAGGACTCTTCCTCCATTAGGTCCACTAGACTTTGGTGTTTCGGGTGCGGAATTCATGCTTGTGAAACTGCTCCTGTTGCTATTATTTTGTATACCGATTGAATTGTTGGAAGATAAGTTAGAGGTGACTGTGATGTCCTCGTCTTCGTCTTTATTGATTCGTTGTTTCTTACGTTGATGAGTTGAAGATTCAATGATGGATCTGCTGGTTCTTGACTCAGTGATGAATCAATACGTTGGCGATGTTAGACTTGACTGATACTTTCGCTTAAATGGAATTAAAATAATTGCTTTTTCCTGTTTGAGTTTGATGATGAATAATAAAGCTATGCCATTCAATTGGAGCCTTGATTATTTTCCTTTGGAATTTTTTTTTTTTTTACACCAAGAAAGAGCTTTTCAATCAATCATTCAATCATTCAATAAATCAAGTCTCTCTTCGTTAATTATCTGCACAATTGAGATTTAATTCATTCACATATTATTCTACGCCGAGATGTCAACTTCAATCTCACCAACTTGACAAAAAAGACTCCATAATTTGTTTGTCATCACGTAATTACAATACATAGTATTAATGTTCCCCGCACCAAATTTACTTAACATATCCAAAGAATTCTTGTGACACAATGTGTCTAAGTAAAATTATGTGCTAGTTATTTAGATAAATTGATTTTATTTCCTAACGCACTTGATACAAGTTACTTTCTATGATTGATCAGCGGTACTATACGTACTTACTTAACATACAAAGAGTGACGTATAATTGATAATGAAACTGCCGTATGATGGATGACATTCATTATCGAAGGAACTTTCCACTCTCCCCCCCTTATGTCATTTCCATTCTTTTCCACCCACACAAAAATTATGGACAAAAAACGAGTGCCACAAGAATCACGATAAGCTGATTCATTCATCATAATGTACAGTACAGTACATAACATCACCTTGACGGAAAACCATAACATGAGCACTGCAATTTCGCTCCAAACGATTGCAAGCAATCGGTAATCCCATCAAAGTTCGTACACACTTGATAACAAAGCCTAATCATTGGCAATGCACTCATTTATTAGATTTTAAGAAATAAATGAGGGTGGTTACCAAATCAATATAGCCACGGTTCAGACTTCATGAAGGAATTGGTTCCAAACAAACGAAACTTATAACCAGCAGGTAAGCCACAAACATGGTTCTACTTTTCAATATCGCTCTTCCATCATAAATATTCATATGATTATATTTCAAAAAAAACACCAAGATCTGTTCTGATTTTTGGTGAAGAACGATTTTGAAACTAATGATGAATGTACTCTATACAAGGCTGCGGAATTGTTTTCGTTTTGACTAAATAAAGCACTTCTTTGAAATGATGTTTATACATCCCGAATGATTACAAACTTTTAGTACCTGATTTTTGCAATGAGGGTTTACGTTTACTAGGCATGACGGCATGGATTTTCAATGAGGCTGTTGTCGCACTATTAATTTTTGATCACTAAATCTAACAACGCGCACGAATGACTTCTTTCGATCTCTTTGTATTCTTTCCATGTTATTGTGTACCACTCTCCTATACTTTGACTCACACGTTCTTTTCAATGATGGTTCATATCTCATGATACTTTTCACAAATGTTAGCAATAAGTGAAAGAAAGGAACTCAAACAAAGTTTTATAATTTCGTTAAAAAGAAGAACTATTCAATGTAAATATGCAGCCTTTGGTTTGAATTGGAGTCCATTGGTTATTGTCGACATATAATGCTTAAACAATGAAGCAAAGACGAGAATTGTCAAACAAATGAAACAAATTTAGGATCATTTCTAGCCTTGATTCTTTGCAACCACATGAAGAAAAACTGCATGTATATTTGTTCGAAATATGGTCTGAACTCATAAAAAGTTTTTCAATTAATAGAAGTAATGAAAGCAACGATTACAGCAACTCTCTTCATTATTTGTACCATACTCTAATGTTTAAACCAAAGTAAATTCTACTGTGAACAACATGCCCTTGAAGTGCGACACCTATTTCTATCAATCTTTTCTTCATGAAAGTAGCAAGGAGCACAAATTGACCACCCACGGCTTGAAAATGTGTTATAGGGGCATTCCATTGGTACGGTTGATCCTTCCTCGCAATAAAATCCCGCAGGACAAAATCCCGAGCATCTATGGTGAGACAAGCCAGATGAGTCCCCGAAAGTTCCTTCAGGACATGCGATTTTGATTCCTCTGTCGCAATAGTGACCAGGTGGACAGATACGTTGGTCTATCATGACACTTTCGTTCAGACCTCCCATACCATAGTATCCTATTGATATGTATAGTGGTTTTGAAGATCTTAGTGGACAATACTTCTGTTCTCCACATTCAAAAATTGTTGAATTTGTCGATGGAGGACCTGGATAGCTAGGACAGTAATATCCGGGCTTGCATGGCAAGCATTCGTCCGCTGTATCTGAGCCAATAAGCGTTCCATATGTGCCTTCAGGACATTGGTATTTCTTTCCATAGGAACACCAAAATCCTTTTTCACAAATCTTGGCTGCAGCTGCAGTTGAATTTTCTTCATCATACAGCAATGATGAGTCTATTTCATATTTAGATTTGACTGAATAATGACCTTGCAATGTAATAGATGGAAGAGAAGATCCTTGAGGACAATGCACCGTTACATTACCACACTTTTCCTGTTTATCACTAGTACTTCCAGGAGAACAAAAATAGCCTTCTTGACAAAGTCCATCGCATTCCTTACTACTCAAGCCTAACTTTTTCCCGTATCTTCCGGCTGGACATTTTATTTGTACACCATCTCTGCAATAGAAACCTTGTGGGCATATAGTTTGACTATCTCTCGTCATTGGGTTTCCTTCTGCATTTGTAAAATACCCTCTGCTTACATAAGACGGATAGGAACTCCCTTCTGGACAAAATGAATTCGGTCCACCACATTTATTTTGATTAGACATTGTACTAGCATTACCACACCAAAAGCCTTGCAAGCACTTTCCTCTGCAACCAGGTCTTGTTTCTTTTTCCAAGTCACCATAACTTCCGGCCGGGCAAGGTCTGCGAACTCCATCCTTACACCAATATCCCTTTTCACATGGAAATTCTTTTTCCTTCGTCAACTGAGTGTTTTCGATGTATTCGTTTATATTGAGCGGTATTGAGTTTTCTTGCACACGTTCGCATTTTCCTGTAAGAATGTCAAAATGAGACTTCCTGTCTCTATCTTGAGCTTCTATGCAAGTACATGATATCCTATCCTCATTACTGTGTGCTGCTCCAAAGCAGGGTAGACACAGATTTTCTTCGTTTCCCTTCTGATACTTGTATGTACCCACTTCACACAAGGTACATTTTAAAACGGTAGTGCCACTTTCCATACTAGATAAAGACATGAATTTTCCGGGAGGACATTTTTCTTCAATTGATGTCGTATAGTACCCCTCCCTGACAATTAATGGAGAAGCAGACATTTCAGGACAAAATCTATCTGGGCCACCGCAATATTTTTCTGCTGATGTTGCTGATCCTGGTGGGCAATAAAATCCTTTTTGACATCTTCCACTGCATGATGGATCAGTTTGACCTTCTCTATCCCCATACTTACCAGCTGGACACTTGAACAAAAGTCCTTTTAGTGCATAGTAACCTTTTGGTGCTATTGACTCATTTGTTCGCCCACTATATGATTCGCCACCAATAGAATAATAACCAAGCTGAACTTCTATAGGATGTGATGCGCCCTCTGGACAAAACTTAGATGGATCTTTGCAAGCTATCTGAATTACAGTTCCCTCTGGGCAATAGTGACCTTGCTTACACAGTCCACTACAAGTGGAATTCTTCAAGCTATAGATGTCCCCAAATGTTCCGGCTGGGCAACTTTTCTTCTTCCCGCCAAAACTACATCATCCAATTGATAACAGTGGTTAACATTCATCAGTGCACACACCGTACTGACGACACAACAATAAATATGTTACTCACCAGTAATGACCCGGTTCACACAAAGCTTCATTTGTCCTTGTCTCGGCAGTTCCACCAGTCGTATAAAATCCTTCATAAACTTTTGTTGGTTTATCACTTCCAACCGGACAAAAGAAATCAATTCTACCACAAGGGTAAGCTTTCCCAGAATGGTCACAGTAATATCCGGCGTCGCAGAATTGTTTTCTTACGGAAGAATCTAATTGTGCCAGACTTCCAATACCTTCCGAAAACAATATACAAAAAAAGAAGATAGAAAATGGCATCGAAGTAAAAGCTCTTACAGGATTTTAAACTGCAGGTGTATTTTTCAAATTTGTTCCAGTTTTGCTTTCAAAATAATAATTTAATCCAGAGCTACTTTATTTCATTCGAATTCTACATTGAAGCCCTATATATCTAAATCTTTCTTGATTTCTATACAATTTGTATTAATATCTTTGATAATGTTATTATTGGGAGAGTGTCTAATCACTCTAGCTGCTGGGATTATTCTTGGTTTGCAGAAAAACCTGCGATTATGCACTCACAACTTGATTTTATGACCTCCTGATTAACTCAAACAAGCACACCGTTGACAGCAATTGATTTTGATGCCGCGATACTGAATTGTTTTCTCTCTAGTTTCCTCGCTCTTTGCTTCTTGTACATTTCTTTCCCCCCCACTCCAACACTTAAAGCTGACCCAACAGCAACCATCCCAATCGGTCCTCCTACAGCTAGTCCTATTATTGTTCCAAAACCAATCAAAGATACCCGATCTATTTCCTTTTCATTTTCCCTATTGCATAATGTCTCGCTGGTTTCAGCAGAATTTTTCTGGTTAGTTTCATCTGTTCTCATTTTTCGCTGCGTGTTTTTATTTATCTCTCTTGGATGCTTGATTGAAAAAGAAATTTCTGAGAGATGTCTATCAATGTATTTCTCATTTCAACTTATGCCATGCAGTATTCACACACAATACCGATAGTTATTTTTCTGTTAAGTGGAAACATCAGGTTACTTTTAGGTAACCATTAAAATTTCTTCTGGCTCAACAGAAATTTTGTATCGCGTAATTGAAATTGTTTCAATACCGTATGGCTAAGTTAGCTACATAAAAGGGATAAATCTTTAGTTCAAACAAAAAAAATAAAACATCTTACAGGATGATAGTAGAACCCACTTTGGACATTATTTTACTTGCAATCATCATGTTTTATTTTGTTCACCATCGCCTTTATCTTAAGCAGGTAATACAACGAAAATAGTTTATCGAGAAGCATTTGTTTACCAAATTCAGAATATTGGTATCTTTATGTATCATCCTTTGAATATTTGTCTCCAAGAAATAGAGTGTATAAAAAATGAACCGTCATCATTACGATTAAATTTAAATGTCCGCATCAAATGGTAAACTGTCTTGGAATTCAAACGCAAAAATAATTTATGGCCTAAAGAAGGAGACCTTTTGAAATATTAAAAAGAGTGCACTAAGGTATTGCAGTGTTTTGTTTGGGAAAGGTTCTATCAAGAAAGAATTTGGTTTCTTTTTATGAACATTTTTCTCTATTATATTTTATAACGCTCTGTTTCAGGTAGCACTCCATGCACAATAATAGATTTTGATCTTGCAATATTGGATTGTTTTCTCTCTTCTTTTCTTTTCTTATGCTTCTTCAATATATTTACTTCGCCTACTCCAACAACCGTAGCTGTACCAACTGCAATCAAATCTATTAGTCGAACAAAAACGAGCGCAAAAAACGAAAAATAGCCAACTTAAGCGCTTCGAGCAAATTCAGCTTGTTCCTCTGTATGTTGTAAACTCTCATCTGGTGGCTCATTTCTTCTTCATTTGCTCGTACAATTTTTCTATTTCTACATGGTATGCGTTAATTGAAGTTACACTCTGTGCTGAGTAACAAAAGTTGAAGATCTATTTTATTGATTGACTTCTAGTTCAAAGCCACGTGTCTCTAAGTATTATCTAAATTATATTTGAAATAATGCATTCGGATTAATCTAATAATAATGAAAAAATTCCTACCACCTTGATGTGCACAAATCCTAGTTGAATCAAGCGTAAGTCTCTTTGAAATGAGCAACCCATGTATCAATACTGGCAATAACTTCGTCTCTCAAACCACCATTCTTCACAAACCTGTCCAAAATATGTTTAGCGCTACTTGGTGAGGATGAATCTACAGAATAGTTTATCATTTCATATTCACCCTCATCACAAGTTCCATCAATATCAGGGAAGCACATCTTTCCATTTGCTTCTTCATCTTCTTCTAGAAGGGTCATTGTCCATTCTAACTCAACGTCAAATTCGTAAATATACCTTCTCTTCCCTCTAGCTGTAGCTACAGATGCATGGCCATTGCAGCTTTTTACTTTTGTCACACGAGCGACAGATCCAGGTGAAGGACTGGATGCAGGGAGAGTGTAAACCGAAGAAAGCAGTTTTGTTTTGAGTTCATCTCGTGCCCATGATGTGACATCTTTTTCTTCCCATGTTCCAGCTTTGTTCCATGCCGAAACAGCTTTCTTCTCATCCGTTGTAGAAGTGGGTGCTTGTGTAGAAGCTGGATCAATACGTTTAGGGGTAATGTCACCAATAAGTCGTTTCACCTCTTCAGTTTGTTCATTGTGGAAAAAAGAAGTTTTTTTGCCACCAACTATTTTGTACCCACGAACATGATCGGAAGACGTAAATTCAGCATTGTCCTTTGAAATTACCTTTTCAGTTTTAGGTTTAGGTACTGATGATGTAGACTTCGTTACAATTTTTTTCATGGTTGTGGTAGTAGCAGATTTTTCATCGTCCTTTTTTTCTTCTTCCATTTTCTTCTTCAATTCATCTGCTTTAATTTTCATCTTTTCACAACGTTCAATTTCTTTCAAAAAAGCCTTGTTTTTTGGTTCAATTATGACTGCATCTTTAAATGCCTCAATAGCATCTCTCCAGTCTTCTTTTGCCGCATATGCTGATCCCAATCTCCAAAATCCCTTGACATACTTGGGATCCAACTTCGTTGCTTGTTGCGCATCTTCCAAAGCTTTATCTACTTGGTTCATTTGTAAGCGAGCCAAGGATCGATTTGAATAAAGAATTGCAGCGTCTTTTTCTTCCTGGACGGTGGGGGATTTTACTTTGTCAATGTTGACCACTTTGATGGCTTTGGTGTAGAGAGCTTCCGCAGTAGGATAATTACGTGATTGTATTCCGACCTTTGCGCGGTTTTTGAGTTCCGAAATGAGGGAGTTTATGGAAGATTCCTCGGTTGGGATGGGGGCATTTAACACATCATTATGAATTGATAGCGGAGTTGCTGGCATATTTTTCTTGTAGAAATCGAATTCACAAAGCAATTGGTCGATATTGATTTATTCGTTTGAAACCAATGAAATTATGCTTCTGCTGTAGAAAACTCTTGCTCGATTGAGATATTATTCCCACTGTATTTCAATACGTCATAAATGGTGAGTCTCATTCAATTTGTTCTCATATTTTTGTAATTTTTATAATTGTTTATTTTTTTCACATCCACAAGTGCGCTACGATAATTCCGTATTTTTAGTTTTCACGCAAAAACATATGTATCTTTACGACAGATGAGCGACAAACAAATGAGCCACGTGGACAAATTAAACTTGAGACACAGCAGCAAAGAGGAGAAGAAACGCCCTTGCCGTACTATACCTAAAATGAGAGTTCTTATCCTCTTACTTAAAAGCATCCGATCTCTACAGGAGTGCTATTGTAAGTTTGTTTTTCTTTCATCCTCTTTCTTGTAAACACACGACCAAAATAGCAGCAGGTTGTTGCTTGTAATTTTGTGTACTACCGTATAGTTCCATACTCCTTGCGCTTAATTAAGACAATTATTTATGTTCTCACGAACGCTTTGGAAATCATAAATAGTGTGAACCCAAATGAAAATGACCAAAGCCATGCGGTCAATGTTTTATTCATTCCTAATATCCTTGGCTCTTGTGAGCATCGCCCATGCGAGGCCTCTTGTGCGCCAGATTCGTTCTGCTCAGGGTAAGATACCACGTATTATATATTGAATATCCTCTTGAATACCATTAAAATCATGCCTTGAATATTCAACTAACAAAAAATCAAATTTACTGGAATTCAGAATTTGATCGATTGGTCGAAAAACATGCACGATCAACTGGACTGCCAGTTGTTGCTGACTTTTACTCCGATGGCTGTGGACCTTGCCGTATGATGGCTCCAGTATTCAAAAAACTCGCCAAAGAATATCAAGACAAAGCTGTCTTTGTCAAAATTGACACCAATCAAGTACACCAATTATCATCTCGCTATTCTGTAAGATCTATCCCAACCTTCATCTCATTTTACAATGGAAAAAAGGCCAATGAATTCTCAGGTGCTGGGGAGCAGCAATTACGTCAAATGGCATCTTCTGCTGTAGACCAGGCCGAATATGAGAATGTCGTTTTAACTAGAGAAAGTCTTGCAGAATATTATCAAACGCAGGACCCATCTAAAACACAAGAAAATGTAGATTCCGTTTATCAAAAATGTGTTGATATGATGAAAAACAAACAGATAACGGATTGTGTGGGTGCCGCAGCTCAAAAATTAAGTCGCAATTTAAGGAAGAAGTATAAATCAGCTCCTACATTAGTACCACGTTTTACAGAAGTAGACAGACAATCAAAAACTAACAATGATAAAGCAAAAGCGAAACCAGACTCTAGCAGCGCTGGTGCGAGTACCTCAACAAAATCAAAATCAAGTGGAGCATCAGATAAACCCAATCTTAACTTAGCTACAATTGAAGAGCTTGAGAAGGAATTGGCTGCAAGGCGTGAAGCCATGGCAGAAGCGGAACTAGAGGCGCAGGATGAGGATGAAGACGAAGATGCAGAATTTCAACACGGATGGGCACCTTCTGATTTCCCTGAACGTGTGACTATTATTGGAGGAGGGCCAGCAGGTATTGCAGCAGCTATTTATGCTGCTAGAGCTGGATTAGAACCAGTCGTTGTTGCTCCTCCCATGGGTGGACAATTGCAAGGAAAGGGAGTAGATGTAGAAAATTATCCTGGTATGGTAAATGTAACAGGACCAGCTGTTGTAGCTACGATGAGGACACAAGCGGCTAGTTTTGGTGCTGTATTTGAGGCTGAAACTGTACTAAACATAGATACCTCCACTCGTCCTTTAAAAGTCATCACAAATACGTCCACTATTGAAACGCATACGGTTATTTTAGCCACTGGAGCTGAAAGTAATTGGCTTGGTGTTAAAGGAGAATGGGAAATGAGAGGAGGTGGAGTTAGTACATGTGCCACTTGTGATGGTCATTTTTACAAAGATACTCATGTATTAGTCGTTGGAGGAGGAGATACTGCAATGGAAGATGCACTCGTATTAGCAAGAACTAGTAAAACTGTCACCATCATCCATAGACGAGACACTTTCCGTGCTTCCAAAGTTTTGGCTCAACGTGTTATTGAACATCCTTCAATTAAAATCAAATGGAATACTACTGTAGAAGAAGTATTGGGTGAAGCTAGTGCAAACGACCCCTCCAAGCAACTGGTAACAGGAGCTATTTTGAAAGATGTGACAACAGGAAAAAGCATAACTCAGCCTTGTGAAGCTGTTTTTGTCGCTATTGGACACACACCTACAACTAAATTCGTAGAGGGAGTTGTTGAATTTGATATGAAACATTCTGGATACATTCAAACATTTGAGGGATCCACACGCACAAGTGTCCCAGGAATCTTTGCTGCAGGAGACGTAGCTGATAGTATTTACAGACAAGCAATTACTAGCGCTGGAAGTGGTGCTGCAGCAGCTTTAGATGCGGAAAGATATCTCAGTGAGGAGGGACTTGGAAATGAACAAGCTGAGTTTGAAGCTGAGCTCCTAAGGGAAATGATGGAGGATATGCCAAGCAAAGCAGGATCTGGTCTCGACGATGTTTATAATGTATATGCAGATGCCGGCTCTGCTGCCAAAGGATATAAAGAAAGTGTTGGAGCTGAATTATAATCACTCAAAGTTAAAACCCTCTTGGAGAGACTATCATATAAATTAAAAGGAGACTTTTATGGACCTATCAACCATTAGAAAAATCTTGTTGTGAGGTTGCCCAACACCTAGGGGTTATATTTATAAGACTATTTTGTTTTATGAAAGTTACAATCAAATGTAAAAAAGTTCTGCCATTCACAGAACATTAACATGCTTTTCCAAAATTATTATTTCTAGAGGTCGTATTCTACCGTGTCTGCAGTGTATTTATTTTGCACGAAGAATCACATCGTTTACCATTTTTATCGGATATCGGTTTGAAGGATATGAAAACATGAGAAGTATTTGCATTTTGTCTAAAATAAGCATAGTGCTCAATCTTGGGAGAACATCTACACATGCATATATGAAACCCATCGCCTTCTATACTCGACGTCTGAATGGCGGTTACAGCCGTTTGCATAGAGGGTTGAATCGGAGAGTCATGAACGAAGTTGGTAAGGTGAGTCCATCTAATCTCATTTCAGGATGGTTTGGAATTTTTTATTTCGTAGACACTGCAGTAGAAAATGTTTCCCAATAATTATATTTGCAGTTTTATTATGATTTATGAAAATGACAAAAAAAGACGTCATTATTTTCAACAAATTATTTATTGAACCTCACCACATCCTTTCCTCCTACCTGCTGAATAAAGGTATTAAAGGAACAATCTTATCATTCATCTAACCAAAGACTGATAACAATGAATGATGCAAAGGATTCAAACGCAAATGAACAAATCGAATCTAAATCCCCTTGGAAATCATACAATCCTGATACATTAGCACCCGGAGCAAGATATAGCTTATGCATTTCAGCTGTTGTCCCCCGTCCAGTAGGAGTGCTAACATCTGTCAATCCCGATAATGGAGTTGTGAATTGTGCACCATTTAGTTACACTTCACTCTCAACGCATGATCCACCAATTGTAACACACGGAATCTGCATGTCTCGTGGAAAAAAAAAAGATTCATTGCGAAATATTGAAGCTACAGGTGAATGGGTATTTAATGTTTTAGAAGTTGGATATCTAGAGCAGGCAAATGATACTTCTAGTCCCATGGTGTGTCTTTTTATTTGATAGCGTGCAAAATGTGATTTTCTAATTTCTTACCCTGTATTGCACTCTTTATAGCCACCAGATATGAGCGAAGTTAGCGAATTGAATCTCAACACAACACCATGTGAAGTCATCAAAGCCCCGCGTCTTACTCAGGCTAGATTGAGTATGGAATGCAAACTCATTCACAAATATGAAGTCAAAAATGATGCTGGTGAACATACAACGACTATTGTAATGGGTCGAGTTGTTCGATTTCATATTCATGAGGATGTTCTAGAAAAAGGACGGGATGAAGATAAACCTTTGGTAGATCTATGTAAGCTCAACCCTGTTGGAAGAGCTGGTGGTACTACTTATTGGCCTGTAGGAGTACAAAATACGAAGTCAGATTCTGTTGATTCTGAGGAATGGACAGATAGGGTTACTATGGTACGTCCACAATATCCAATCCCTCCCAAGAACGGTGATAAATAGTTCAGACATGCAATGTATTCCAATAAAAAGGAATTTATCTTTGCAACAAACAACAACAAACATTGATTTTGTTTAATACAGGTAAACACGTTTGAAAATAAAAGAGAAAATTGCTCACTTAAAATTAAAAATGTTTATTCGTAGTAATCCTGCTCTGGATTAAACTCGAAAGGGTCCTGAGATCTCCTTATTTTTGTTATATCTTGTGGACTTGTTAAGGCGACTTTCATTGTATTAGCTAGGTTTATTTGAGGAACCTTTGTCAAATTTCCTGTAGCATTGGCCTGTGTGAGTGCTTGGGTTGAGTGCAGAGAAGGCAATTGGCTTTCAGTAGATGTGGGCGATGTAGAGGGAGAATGAGAAATGCTAGGGGACTGCGAGGAAACAATGGAGGGCGAAATAGAGGGAAACAATGTGGGCGTATTGGTTGATGGAGAAAATGAAAGATGCGTGCTAGGAGATTCGCTCAAGTGCAACGAAGGACTCATACTCACACATAATTCATCAAATAAAGTTTGATTAAACTTCATCGAGATTGATGGAGCTGCTGATGGCATTTCTCCTCGATATAAACATGCAAATTTAGCATCTTTATTCCTATCGTTCCAACCACCATTTTTGGACATCTCGAGATGATCTTCAACATTAACGTCATTAGGTTCTCCAGGATTCCAATTAGTGTAGCTGAAATCAGTCCATTCCGTCCCGTCTGTCCAAGTCCAGTTTCCTCTAGGCCCATCATCTCTGGTAGTTTGGTATCCACCGAGCCAAACCCATTTGACTCCATTATCATTCAAATAATTAGTAACATCAATATTTTCGAATTGATTTCGAATAGAAGCAAGCTCAAAGTTGTTGCTTTCAGCATGACTTTTACATTCATTCCAAGTTTTTGAAGTATTAAAGACAAAGAAAGGCGTATTTGAAATATGTGTTATGTTGAAAAGGCCATTCTCACTTTCTTCTGTGGCATTTGTTTGGTTTAACATAAGAAGGTTGTCACAAATCTCAATCAAATTCATTGAATCATCTGCAATACCAAGTCTATTAGTTGCAGCAGGTCCAGCTGATGGAGCCATTGAATCATCATCAATGCCAAATCTTGTTGTTGTCGCGGGTCCTGCTGAAGGTTTGAGGGAAGGATTCATTGATACTGAAGGTGTGAGGGACGGTTTCATTGATATTGAAGGCGCTGGTGATACTGTAGGTTCATTAGTTACGGCACAGGCACCTGGTGCAGCAAACTTGATCACCTCATTTATCACGCTAAGAACTGATCCTATGACACCTTTGCGTAGAGATCCCCCTAATATTCTGGCTGTTCTCCTAGCTGGTCCTCCATATTTGATGTCTGATATTTCTATCAAAGCACCAATCGTAGCACCCAACACATCCCCAGTAGCAACTGCGCCAATAATGCCATCGGTTATTTGCTGTAATCTTCTTCCCTTTCTACCAGTTAAGCCAACTGGAATTCGGAAAAACACGTTGTCAGGCCTGTTTAGTATTTCTTTCCATTGCTTTAAACTATAAAGAGCAACTGATAGTCCTGCAACGCCCACCATCTTGAATTCATCATTTGCAATTTCACTTTCTTGTAATCTGTTCATCTCATGTTCTATGATGCTAAATGCATCGTTGAATGATACAGATTCGCCCTCCATTTGATGCAAAACATCCAGTGTGGTCTCAATAGCTGCTTGAGATTGTTCATCAAAATCTGGGGGAGCACTCAATTTAAAGTATTCAAGAGGGCCTCCAAGATCTGCAATATCTTGCAAAAATTGTCTTCCTTCGAGAGCCTCTTTCAACACTCTTGCTTCACATTGAAAGTCTCCTTCGTCACAAGTATTGTCTCTAAGTTCCATTGCAATTAGTTCTATCAGGTCATGAGTGTTCCGTGGCACAACCGTCTCCATCAAAATTCGTAAGCTTTCTATTATCTCAAAATGAGCAGGTCCAACATCCTCGGCATGTAAAGGAACTATTTGAGCTCGTCTTGGAATATATTCATCTGATTTTTCGATAATGTGCAAACTTCGTGTTGACCCAAATGCAGCTAATAGTATTGCTATTCGAATCATATTTCCGTATTACTATTCAAGATGTGACTTGCCCCCCCGAGACAACTTAGACGATGAGTTTATTGTCGAAGGTAATTTACACACAATCAATTCTACTTTAAATTTTAATCATAATGTGTTGGACTCTTATAATTTCCTGCTATAATTTCCGTTGTATGAAACTGACATGTACTTATATCAAATTTTCACCTGGTTGAATTCCGATATGAGCTTCCAATTATAATATATTTACTGTGTCACTTAAACATTTAAATTTGAAATTACGTTTAATTTCCTATGATATGATTTTTATATAGAAGTTCCGATCTCTATACAAATAAATCTGGACTTTTTAAGTACTTTCAAAAAATTAACCTATCCCATTTATAATCGACATAAGAATAAAAAACTATAGGTTCTTGTTTCTTTTTCTTTCGTGCATCGAAACTTGACTTTAAGGCTTCTTTTAAAACTGAAGCCTATAGTTTTTAGCTCAACTTCCATTCTTTGCAACAGAAGATGCATAACTTAATAATTTAACTTAGGAAACAAATTATAATTCAAATTGATGCTTGAGTGCTATAATCAGACACAATGCTTGATTTAATTCACATTATGCGCATGTTGTTGGGTTTAACAATTGAGTCAAAGACTCGAAAAATCCAACAACTGAACCAGCAACAGCTGCAGAAGTTGCAGTGCAAAATAGATTAATTCCATTTCTGAGTATTCCGTTTTTTTTCTTCCTTCTGCCCAGCGAAACAAGTGCCCCAAACGATCCACCTAGAATATCTTTAGAAACGATAGGAACTAAATTTAAACCAGATGCATCGGCTGTATTTAAAACTAATCCAGTGATATCACTTGTATCGAATCCTGAAGCTATCTCTGTCACTGGACCAATATTGATATCATTGAAAGCATCTCCTAAATCAATATCTGGGAATTCAACACCTGATAATGCATTTACAAACTCTTCCGGAAGCGCATTTAAAAGTTCATCAAATTGAAGGTTTCGATTCTCTTGCGATGCCTTTTTATTGTGAATCATCTTAGCATTGTATTCCACATAAGGAACTTTCAAGAAAATGTGATTCGGATCATTAAGGACCTCTTTCCACTGTTTCAAGCTCTCTATACCAACAGAAATAGAAGCTATTCCGACACTTCTATGGTCTTCGTCCACAACTGTTTCGCTTTTTCTCAACTTTTCAAACTGCTCATATAGAAGAACTAATGCTTGTTCATGGCCTAAATTGTTCATTTCTGAGATGATGGTGAAAGTATTCTCCATTGCCATCTCTACTTCGTAATCAAAATCATTCGGTAACTGAGACCGAAAATGAGAGATGTGGTCTGCAGATGTATTTATTTTCCGATCGGATGACTTTCCAGAAAGTACATGATTATACACCATTGCTTCACATTCATAATCATCTTCATCGCACAAACTATCTCTCAATTCTATAGCAAGAATGTGCATGAATTCATGACTATTGCGTGGAAGTTTTCTTTCTAAGGTTGTTTTCAAATTTTCAATTATTGCGTAATGTGCTGAACCGACATCCTCCGCGTTTGTGACGATCACTTTTGCCTTTCTTTTAATTTGCGTTGTTGCAAAAATTTGATTGCATAAGAGTATGAGTAAGAAGATCGATTGTAATGTTATCATGATTCCAGTGTTTTATAGTTCAGTCGAAGCAATTTTCTGTGCAAGACATGTATTGTTTATTAATTCATGTACTTATTTCATTTTGAATCTCCAACTGATAATATTATCATAATCAAACATCGTAATGTAATTTTTTTCTATTTCATGCAAGTCGTAATTAGGAAAAAATAATATGTGTGCATATCTTAAGAGACGAATAAAAAATCCCTGAAAATTTAAATCCCGAGTTATATATAGACAGAAGCAGCGCATGTAGTAAGAGCACTTATCTTTACGAGCACAAATCTAGCATTGTATCTGTGACGATACTTCACTCCATATTTTTAGGTATGAGTGACAATCACGTAGCTACAAACACAAACCTATATTCCAAGGCGAAAAAAAGCATACCGTACCTATCTCACTTTTTCGAAATTGCTAGAGGATCCTATCAAATCCATCTTCAGCTCGTATCGAGCTTTTTCTCTTTTCCCGCCCGCATTCTCCCCTCGAAAGGCAGGTTTGTGTTTGGGCTTAGATTTTTAACTCATAAATTAGTTAAAAATTTCACCACTCAAACCCTATGACTTCACTTACTAGTAGATATTTCAAATAAAAATTGTTTAGAATAAATAATAAGAAGAATTTATATTTTTCCGCCCCGCATCGAAATAACTCATTTGCATAGTAGGATTTTATGTATAAATTAGTATGTTACATATTAGGACGTAAATAAATTATTTCGCAACAAGTTAAATTGAATCGGGACAAAAT
>Ga0209092_10000366_pt1 | contig 43750 bp, 34 predicted proteins | sample FraStrMetagenome_FD_187446 | JGI IMG/M metagenome (GOLD analysis project Ga0209092, IMG submission 187446) | Marine eukaryotic phytoplankton communities from Arctic Ocean - Fram Strait ARC3M Metagenome (SPAdes) (version 2) | ecosystem: Environmental > Aquatic > Marine > Oceanic | place: Fram...
TAATAATGTGAGCGCGCCAGGATTTTGAAATCATTTCACACCGCGCCGAAAAATAAATAAATCTTGAACGATCTTGAATCAAGTTCGTCATTCAAAAACATAAAAAATGAAATGTTCAAAATCGAAATATAAATCTTGCAAAAAAAAAATACCCCACTTTTGAATCTGAGCTAATTTTTTATAATGATTTCGTCAGAGTATTTGCATTTAAAACGTTCTAAGTTTAATCTTCTGGTATGTTTGAACCTGTCAAGAACGGCCAGAGCAGAAGTGATTCCAATACCAGAAGCAATACTTATGATATTGTCATAATCTTTAGCAGAATGTCCTAGGGAGATGAGGTAGTGAAACTCTGGGCCCTAGCACAGTCTACTGCCGGAGGAAACACTGTAAACTATAACAGAAACAAACAAACAAACAAACAAACGTATATACGTCGAATTGTTAGAAAAATTATGAATGCGGACCACATATCTCTCTAGGATTACCGTACCTTCCTTAGCTAGTATGATTCATTTAAAAAGGCAGAAAAAAGAGAAAAGAAATGAATCAGAATTATGCAATTCGTGGAAAATTGGCCTACAGCAGCTTGAGGAGGGACAAAATTGAATTGAAGTTTATCGTCTCAATGACATACATGGAAACCGTGTCCTATGGATAATGAAAATCTCAACAACCACGACTCATATGATACCCCGATTGTGATTGAAGAGGAGCCTGTGCATGAATTCTATGCTCGATTGTGCAATACAAAAGTGACGAAAAGAATTGTATCTACAAAAACAAGAACTTCACCACGTATTAATTCTGCAATAATACCGATAGATACTGATTTAGACAATGTATCCGGGCCATTGCATCATAAAAGCGATCCAACGAAGGCTCCGAATGCCTTTTCGAAAGCCTTCCAATATGCTCTATCCAGTCCATCATTTTCTTCTTCCCTGTCCTTAAATTCTTCCAATTGTCAAAAAGGATTCAAACTTTTAGAAAAAATGGGATGGAATGAAAAGGATGGTGGATTGGGAAAAAATCGTCAAGGTATTATTTGCCCCATTTCAACAAAGTGGAATCGATATCAGAGAGGTCTTGGATCTGGTAAACGGCCGTTGGAATCCAGAATTACTCATCGCCCTCCGAAAAAGAAAATAAAGCAACATAATAATGAAATGACAAAGCTTACAAAAGGACAACGGAAGAGATTACGGATAGAGAAAGAAGAACAGCAGAGACAACGAGAAAAACAGACACGCCTGATGTTACGAAGTGATATCTCAGAAGAATTTGAATGTCTTTATGCTACACATTGTTCCTGAGGCGTTTATCTATGTAGAATTAATATTTTGAAGTGCAAAGCACAATAATATTTATGAATATACACATAAAGTACTAATTTTCTGCAAAGAAAGAAACAAACACACGTTTTGTAGTGTAAATCGTGAATTTTCCACAGCTGGGTTTTTTGATTTCTAATGCATTATTGGATCCGAACATTGAACTGTTCAAGAATGTTCTCAAGAACATTCTTTTCTTCCTGCATGAATGCAATTTTATATTATACGCAAGGAGCTTTGGTCAATTATAATACTATATCTTCATTTTAATATCTAAAAAAAGCCTCACCGTTCATGCTACTTGTTGATTCTTTCTACACGTTTTCTTGGGATAATACTTATGCTAATAGTTATATGTATGCAATTTCAGTTTTAGGAACGAATGCTGTGCAAAACTTTTGTGTTCGATTCGCAAATTCAATCAAGAACTCATTCATTTAAAAAGAGCAACTTTTGATAGCATCTCTTACTTCAATGATACTGCCGATCATGATAAGTGCTTACAGTAGGTTTTGACTTTTAGTGCTCGTGACAAGATGGCAAAATTATCTTCTTCGAGTACAGAGGATTGTTAAATTCAGAATGATGGCAAAGAATCACATCATCCAGAAGAGTGTTTGCTCAAAAGTATTTCATTTTCTTTTATTCAGATATCTCATGCTCAAATCTTCAATTGTTAGAATTTTCATTCTTTCCATCAAGGATGTTCAAGAAGCAGTATAAGGCATTATGATATAGGGCGGTCTACTTTCAAGTTGAAATATAGTTGGAACATCTTTAGGATTAATAAATGATGAGAGGATCTTCATTATATGCGATTCCTGCAGATGGAGATGGATTCTGTATTGGCCATCCCTTATATATGAAGAATAATCTTAATGGTTTTTATACAACTTCTTTTTATAGCTCCATGACAACTTGAATGTTAAGTAAATCTTTCAACATCGCAATCGATGAAAGGAAGATCTGTCAATCATTATTTTTCATTTAGAAAATTGAACTGCTAAATAACGCTTGCAGGTTGAAATCCGTTATTATTTAACGACCAAAAAGGAATTAATATGAATACCTCTGTTAAGTAAAGGATGGCCCATACCTAGAAAAGTGTAGGCCTTTGCCAGCTTGATGATTCATCATTCTTGTTCCTAAGTTTTCATTCTTGTGCATTTTTCGTTGAATTATTTCATAAGGCGAAATCCTTTTGTTATGGAGTAAGTGCAGAGAACACGGCATGCACCCTACGCACAATTTACAATTTTCATTATGGTATCCACTTTTCTAGATTCTAACACTTTTACAATCCTTGTGACAATCATCATGCTCAGTCTCGGCGCAACAATCCTAGGAACCTTATTTGGTGTTTCGAAAGCCAAAGAGTTTCCACCACCATGTGTGATGGGAGATGAATCCATAATGTCCCCGAAAGAACATGGAACTTCAGCAACACCCGTACAATCGAATTTGTTATACAATGTTGACAATGAATTGGCGGATCGCATTTGTAATTACAATCGCCACTATGCTGAAAACAGTGGATATTGGGAAGACACATCGTTCATGTCAGACACAGTCGATGCAAGATCTGCTGGAAAGTCGGTAATATTTTATGATTCCAATACTGGAAAGCCGTTGTTCGAAGCTCCTAAAGGACGTACATGGGAAGAGTTCCTGAATGAAAGTTATTCTCATGGATGGCCTTCTTTCCGTGATGAAGAGGTTAATTGGGACTATGTACGATGTCTAGGAAATGGTGAAGCTGTGAGTGTGGATGGAACTCATTTAGGGCATAATTTACCTGACAAAACAGGTTCTAGATATTGTATCAATTTGGTGTCTGTCGCTGGAAATCCCACGACTCAAATCAATTAGTTTCATTTAATTTAGTGTCGAATACGCATAACGCAAATATTGGAATAAAATTGATTTGTTATGTTATTTTGTTTCTTGGTAGCGCTTAAAACGATTTTTGGCATATAGGAGATAATCAAATTCATCACAACCTTCCGCAGCTGCCTGATTGACGGCCCATAGACCCCAGTACAAATGATTTGCAAGCACAAAGCCACGTACTTCCTCCATCATTATTTGAACAGCCTCATCTTCGACTTTGGCGTTTATGTCACCATCACTTCCAAATTTCTTTCTTTGTTCCAAATATGTTTTGATAAAAGCAAATTGCTTCTCTTCGGAAGGGAACAACGAATAATCTGGGACTCCATCTTCCGTACCACCAGCATATTCATTGAAATGGTTGGCAATGTCAAAGGCCGCAAAATTGGTACCGCCATATTCAAAATCAATCAATTGGATATGCAAATCATCATCTCCCTTTTGTTTCATCATTATATTCGCTGCTAAAATATCATTATGACAAAAAGCAACCTCTGCAGTGTTTGGAACAACATCCTCCTGTAACCAGTGTAATTCGGTTTCGACATGAAAACTATCTGAAAGAAATAAAGATTTGGCATGTTCCACTGCCGTATTCCCATCCTTAAATGTTTGAGAATTGACTGATTCATTCGCCTGTTGAAACCAAGAAAATAATTGATCCCACATTCCAGGTTTCTCCAATGAAAAATAGGGTTGTAAATCGTTTGGAATCTCAAAATTCGAATGCAAATTAGCAATCTGTTGGGCAATGTTACGCCTTATTAGATCCGATTCTGAATTGATGGATGACAGTTGATGAGTTTGCAAGGGACTATAACCTTCTAACCAACCCTCCAAACGACCATTGGCAAATCTACCTAAATATTGATGCGCAATTTTGGCATCGCACAATGATGCATAAGCGGACGTTTCAATATCTCGATCAATCATACCTTCCGCACCAAAGATACGAACAAGTACGGAGGAATATGGCAAATCTGGATAATTGGATACTTTATATAAGACATTGGTGATACCGCCGGAAACTCGAGTCACGGTGAGGTTTTGGACAGAGAAATCGGAGGGTGGTGTATGTTTGTGAAACACTATTTGAGAGGCAATTTCGGCGACGGAGATTAAGGAGGTTGCATTAGCAACAAGATTTGGAAAATAAGGTTTGTCGCAAATGGATGTGACAAAGTTTTTATCACTATTCTCACGAGCTTCTTTGAATGCCTTTGGACTCATGTTGGCACTGTATTGTAAAGCTTGTGGATGTTGAGAACACTATTTGTTTAATAATAATAATAATAAATATATTGGTAATGAAAAATAACGAGCTTTGCTCAGCTTGAAAAAATAAATACGAGGATAAACGGCTAATAAATATGCACGTAGAATTATTCTCATTGGATCTTTTCATAGTATCTCATCGGAAGCAAATTCAAATCAAAATGATGACAAATTCAAATCAAGTAAGCTCCAATAAGAAGCTAAATGGAAGATACACGTACGTAGGGCATCCTTTCTCGGCAGAGGAAGTCTTGCATCCTTCCCATGCTCATCCTTCATCCTTCATCCATAGTAATGAATGTAGACAATCTTTCTAATGAACTTCTGTATGATTGTACGGTACCAACGAAATGAACACAAAGTACCATATACATGAATAAATGTCATTCTACGCATTTTCTTAGTCCAAGGTAAGAAAACACAATCGATATGCTTACGAACGCAATATTACGTCATTATTTCAAGAATGAATATCTCCTACTCTTTGTTCGCAAAAGTCGTACATACTCTATACAAACAAACAAAAATCATATTTTCTTCCATAATTTTCCAACTTGAGAAAGATATCATTATTATTATTAGAGATCCATAAATCCTTCTTTCACAATCAACATCCAAATTCATCTATACCTATACGCATATCCAACCATCATTATGACGTTCTTAACCCAATCACTTTCCAAAATGACGTTGGCACCTCTTGCCACCACTGCCACTTGTGCAAAGTTGGCTGCTCCATCGAGTTCTCGGTTGTTCCATTCCACTTCCACTTCCAGCTCTAGCATGAGCACCAGTTCCTTGGAGGAGAGTAGTAGTCATCCTCCCACTATTCGATGGGGTATAGTGTCCGCAGGAAAGATTTCCTCTGATTTTACCAAGGCGTTGACATTTACAGAAGGTGCTGAGGTAAGTTACAATGACTATTGTGAATAAGAGTATCATAATTAGTATGTTATAATGATGATGATGAGGATGATGAGGAAAAAGAGGATATCCCAAATTTGATTCTGATATTGACATTTCTATCACGATAGGCCGCTGCAGTTGCCGCACGATCTCATGAATCCTCCCAAAAATTTGCAGACGAACACAACATCCCCCAATCCTATGGAAATTACCAAGATTTATTCTCCGATCCTACCATTGATGTCGTATATATTGGAAGCATTGCGGATCAACATTATAAACTAGCCCAACAATCCATCCTTGCTGGAAAACCAACCGTCGTGGAAAAACCAATCTGTCTCACTGCCAAAGATGCCTATGACTTAATGACGTTAGCACGTTCGAACAATGTGTTTTTGATGGAGGGGATGTGGACACGTTGTTTTCCAGCTATGAAACATATTGAACAGTTGATTCAATCGAAGGAGATTGGGAGGATTATTTCCATACAGGGTGATTTTGGATGGTGTACGAAGGATTGTGATTATCCTCAAGATCGCATTTGGAATAGAGAGAGTGGAGGAATGATACTGGATATTGGTATGTATATGACACATTTGGGACAAGTGGCGTTTGGAAGTTCGAAAGAACCGGAAAGGATTCAGGCCATGGGTGTGACAAAGCATGGAGTGGATCATACAGTGCTGGGCAATATCATGTATCATAATGATAATCAGAATGATACTCAGAATAATAATCAGAAGGGATTTCTTCAATTTTATGTCACAGGAGATGCCAATACGGAAGAACGGGTCGTCATTCAAGGAACTGAAGGACGAATCATCATAGATCCACCCGCTCATGTACCAAGTCGTATATCCATTTCCAAAGATTTGGGCCGTGGAGAAAATGATGTCCAAGTATTGAATTTTGATTTGCCAGATGATTCCTATACCACTTGGAATTATCCTGGTTCGATTGGGTTTACCTATCAGATTCAAGATGTGAATGATGCGTTGCACAAAGGGTACAAAGAATGTCCCTCCTATACTCATCAAGATAGTTTGCAAGTATGTACTATTTTGGACGAAATTTTACATCAAGTTCATGGTAGTCACAATGAGGATGTGGAGGAACAAGTTGCCAAAGAAAGTTTAAATTAAATTAAATTGAATGAAATTAAACTAAATAGTAAAATGAATTTATATTCGATAGTCATACAGGAAGGTGATGTTATTTGGGAATCCGTTTGACTAACTCTCGGACCATCCCTCGAACCTGTTCAGGAGTCATAACTTCACTATTTTGAATAGCATTGCATATCAAAATAGTAATATCCACACTGGGAGAATGAACCCACACAATCCCATTCACACCAATGGCAATTTCAAATGCCAAATGTTTTCCAAGAGAGGTTAAAATGACACTTTGAGGATGTAACAATTGTCGTACCAACCCCAAGGATACTTGGAGACAAGTCCCTCCTTTTAATTCACCATACGTATTTTCATCCGTCATCCAATCCTTCCGATTGGCACCTTCCTCCATCGTATTGACTTTGCAGGAGAGCATTGGATCCATAACATTCTGATCAAATAGTTGTTCTACACGGCAATACACCATCGATCCAATGGACAAATGAGGTCGATTTCGTTTGGTGGCATTTTCAAAGGCCAATACTGGTAATAACCCCGGATGACTTGCCAAACAATTGACTTTGTAATGATCGGAAAATGTTTCTTCAATGATTCCAATGATTCGATCATGACTGTGGGGTATATATCGTTTGGAATTTTGACGAATGTAATATGTTTTCTTGTTGGAATTGGAGTTGGAATTGGAATGGATAGGGGTGTTCATTAATGTACCAGCGAGTGTGCAGGTTATGGTGTTGGTGTTGGAATGATAGTGAAGTCCTTTCCCTAATTTGATCTTTTGTTGTTTGGAGTTTCGTTTTTGGGAGGTTGGAGTATTTGGAATGTCCAAAATTATATCTGGATCATTCTTATTATTATTATTAGTTGATGGAAGTAGGAGAGATGTCACATCATCACCTGGTAGCACCGTTTGTGGTTGGAAGGTCATTTCGATATAAATTCAGTTAGTTGATAAGATGAATAGTATTGTTGCAATGCAATTTTCCATCCAAGAATGACTTTGTGATGATGAATTGATGAATTGATTGATTGATTGATTGATTGATTGATTTCAGAAGAAGATAATCGATGATGATGGTTTCTATTCTAGGATGTAGGATGTATTGGGGTGGTGAAAAATAGAAAAGAATATATAATAAAAAAATCAATAAAAATTGGATGGGCTCTGTGACCTCTCTATTTTTCGAGTGTTTTCAACAAATTGGTTGTCTACGGAAGGAATATCTCATTTGGAGATGGAGCGTTCCCCTACGTAGAAACAGAACAGAACATCCTTATGGCATTACGGTATAGTTAGTACCGTATAGGCGTTATTGGATGGTTTTTTTCGAACGAGAGTGACACGTAACCTATACGAACCTCTGTCCTATGGTAAGAATGTCATTATGTAAATAGAAATCGCTACACTATTTATTTTTCCATCATCAACCCATTCCTTTGCCGTTGTTTGAATGGCGGATATATTTATTAAATCCGTTAGTTAGTGACTGATTATTATACCCTCTCAATTTCACAACATTTCAAATTTAGTTGCAAAAGTTACCAACATCCTCAAGGACATCTTCCTCCTTGAGAAATTCTTCTTGGTGATTGAATCTTCTCACTAGATCCGAATATTTCATCACATTCTTTCCAAACGAACTATTCCATCATTGTATTTTCTCTCTCATCCTTTTGACACTTCGAATTATTGGCATTCTCATCATTTTCATCCCCCGTATTCAAATTTGATATCCAACTTCACGAAGTATAAGTGGACACTTTCCTATCCTTGATACAGATACATTTATATTTATATTTATATCCATATAGAACCATCATGCCAGCAGGAGGTCCATCCGGTCGATCACCGTATCCTACACGAAATCCACGCACAAGCATAGGTGAAAGAGGTTCCCCCCCTCGTCGTCGATCAAACAGTATCACGTCTTCCTATCCCAATCTAAACAATAACACTTCTATGAATACTACTTATAATAATCACAATAATAACAATTCACACACTTGGAATTCTATGAGAGAACCATCCTTTCATCATCCTCCATCTCATCATCCCTCTCAATCATCATCTTCTTCATCGTATCTTCATCCTTCGCAAACTCAACCAACCACCACCTCGTTTCGAAACCCCACTTCTATGGATATATTACAAAGTCCAGCATTCGATACAGCTCATTCCACTCATCATCATCCTAATAATAATCATAATAATAATAATATGAGCTTTGCTTCATCTGTCGCCATGAGTACCGCCACCAACACCAGTGCTGGATCATCCTCGACTATGACACCCCGTATGGGAGATGAAGGATATACTCCCCGAGCTACAACATCATCATCTTCCAGTGTTTCCAAACATTTTACATTTCAATATCCTACTTCTACTACTCATCCAAGTCATACCAGGCATATACGAAGGAAGAAGGAAGACCAGAAAGCACGTGCTAGTAGTAGTACGAATGATCCTAAACATGATACATCTTCGAAACCCAAAGTAAACGCAAAAGAAAATCAATCCTTATCTAAATCTTCCTCTCCTACACAACCACCATCCTCCTCCTCCAATGCGAAACCAAATAGTTCTCCTTCAACACAACCATCCTCCAATAATCATCATCATCATCATCATCATCATCATCATCATCATGATACTCCTACTCATAACGAAAACAATCATATACGTTCCATGGCACAAAAAGCATTAGATTCCTGTACATCGAGTTCCACAGCTGCCTTTTATGCCAGCATTCTATATACCAGAACCAAATCTCCTACAGATGCATTTTTATATGCCAAAACATTGGTAAGCAATGATGAATCCAAACGAGCCATATTTGTTTTGGAACGTAGTGGTCTTTTGCCTTTTCCACGATATCATTCGAATTCATCACCACCTCCTCCAGGTCCTGTCCCTGCCTTCGCTATGGAGGGAATGGAGGAACATTCTGACTTACCTAAAAAAACTGGTGACTTGACTATTCCCGTAAAATTATATGTTGAAGCAGCATTGTTAGCATCGAAATGCCTTTGCTCGAATGGTGATTATGAAGAAGCTGCCTCTCTTTTGGAAGAAACATGTCGATATCCATTGAATACACTTCCACCACATCCATTGCATCATCCATCATCCTCTGCGTCAACCTCATCCTCCCAATATCAATATCCATATACCCATCGATATAGTGCTTCCCATTCGCCACAACAAAATATTCCCAATCCACAACATTCTTCCTATGGTATTATTGAAGATGGGTCAGATCCACAACTTACTCTTTTGGCTAAGCGTATACCAAAGGAAAATGGTGAAATTCATCCATTAGCGCAATTGGCTTGTGCTCGAGGCAAAATTTACAATGAATTATCAAATCCGAACAAAGCAGCTGGGTGGTTAAAGGCTGCATTATCTCTCGACTCGTTCTGTGTAGAAGCCTTTGATTATTTATTTGATCGAAGATTATTGAGTGCCAAAGAGGAACAAAAATTAGTGGAAGGCTTAAAGTGGGATAAAGAGGATGATCATGATTATGAATCCTCCAACACAAGTGATACCAGTGACATAAACCATTATTGGTTGAAAGATTATTACAGAGCACGTGTCAGTGTGCCAATGGATGCTCCCTTTCAAAATCGACTTGAGGAAGAAACTAAGGGAGTAACTTCTCAAAATGACGAAAATGAACCCTTGGAAAGAAAAAGTCATACCAACGATACTAATAAATCAAAATCAACACCCCACCAACTAAACAGTCCTGCTCTTGAAACGAATCACTCTATCCCAGATCGCAAACAAACAACATCTTCCCCTTACTTATTTGAAGCCAATTCATCAAATAATATTCCTTACCTTCCCAAACAAAATGTAGGAGGTAGCAAATCCAATATTTCTTCCAATGATAACATACCGGAGAACCCAATAGCAAGACTTCAAACCATGCATCATCTGTCCTCATCTCCACTGGTTCTTGCTCTTTCTGCAAGACAGTCTTATGCATCTCATCAAATACAACATGCTTTACAGCAATGCCGATCATGTCAAACCATAGATCCATTGAATCCAAATATTGTTTTTACACATGCCGCTGCTCTATTTGCTCTTTGTGAAAAAAGAGAACTTTTTCATTTGGCCCATGTTTTCGTGAATGCCAATCCACGCGCTGCTATAGGTTGGTTTACTGTAGGATGCTATTACATGACTTGTCAAAAGTATGAATTAGCCCAAAGACATTTTTGCAGGGCTACAAGATTAGACCCAAAATGTGCCGATGCTTGGATTGGGTTTGGATGTGCTTTTGCCGCTGCAGATGAAAGTGATCAGGCACTAGCCTCCTTTAGGGCCGCTCAACGATTATATCAGGGGAGTCATATTCCTATATTGTACATGGGTATGGAATACTTGAGAACAAATCACCTCAGTTTGGCTGGTCATTTCTTAGGAAGTGCCAGTAGAATGAACGGTGTCGATCCATTAAGTTTCAATGAATTGGGTGTTTGTGCATTTAGAGCTGGAAATTTCAACGAATCGGCTGATTTATTTGTTCACTCCTTAAGATTAAGTGTTCGATTGGATTTTGTAGCAAAACAGAGAAGCAACCAGAAAAAAGATCGTAAGAAAGAGAGTATTTCCAAAAAAATGCAACGATTACGAGGCTTAGCTGGACTGAAAATAAGCCCAAAAACAAAAAAGTCTGAAAAATTGGATGATGGATATGACGAGCACTTTGAAAACAATGGAGACGTTCAAGTGAAAAATATGACGGATATAACATGTGTTTTAGAATGTCGAGATACATTTTGGGAACCGACTATCTTCAATTTGGGTCAAAGTTATAGAAAAATTAGAAGATTCCAAGATTCTGCTACATGCTTTGAGAAAGCAATATCGTTATGTCCAGTAAGTTTGCAATTGAATTGACACATAATGAAGTTTTTTGATATTTCACTTTCTCAATTAAATATGTTGTAAAACAAAACTTTAGGGTAACGCAGCTTCATATTCAGCATTGGGTTTCACAAAGCACCTCATGGGTGACATAGATGGTGCAATAGAATCATATCATCAGGCACTCAGCATGAAACCTGATGATACATTCAGTGGAGAGATGTTGAATAGGGCCCTTCATGAATCCTTTTCGAATCCTGATCCACTACTATCTACCTCTGCGAAACCAGAAAACAAAGATGTTTCCAAGAAACCCAGGCAAAGTTTCCAAATGAATTTGAGCGAATCTTTCGTATCTAACAAAAGCAGTGGAACTTATGATTTAGATAGTGATGCAGAGTACAATGAGGATTCAAGGAGACAGAGTACAATGAGTTTTGCGACTGGCACAAGTTCCAATTTATCTATAGATTGTAGTGATGTTGATATGAGTCTTTCTTAGGAAAGTTATCCCGAAGTATCGATTAATGGTTTTTATCCCTTTCATTTTTTTTGTTCGATTTTCAATATAGTAATAATGTGACATTCTTCCTTGGATGCATGTTGGCAATATTCACATTAACTTTTGTGTATTTTTTATCTAAATTGAGTTCCGCATATTTTCCAAAAAGAAGTAAATTATATGCAGATACTATTGACTGCTGCATCTCAATAACGTCGCATTTAACATATCCCCAAAGTAAATAGAACAAGGAGTGATTTTTTTCTATCTGAATCGAGTTCCGCATATTGTCCAAAAAGATCAAAATTGAAGTATATATGTTAGTTATTTGCTGTTAGGGGATGGCCTCTCTTCATCCTAAGAGTCCTTGTGGAATATTTGGACTGAATTGATATCTATGATAAAATTTGATAGACTCTATTCTTATCAAAATAGATTTTCTATAGCAAAAATCACAGACATTAAGAAGAAACCTTTATTGGTTGGGCCTATTGGAAAAACTATAATCTATCTAATTTTTTTATTATGATCAATTTGGAATCAAGGTTTCTTCTTAATGTCTGTGATTTTTGTTATAGAAAATCTATTTTTATGAAAAGAGAGTCTATCAAATTTTAGCATAGATATCAATTTAGTCCAAGTATTCCACAAGGACTCTTAGGATGAAAAGAGGCCATCCCCTTACTATGACTGCATCGCACATGACATCTTATTTAACATATATTTTTAAAATTTTGCAGTCACTAAATAAAAATTATTACTCACGCCAGAATATTCTTATTTTATTATGATCTAGTTGTCATCTACGCGTTTCTGTGAAAGAACCGTCCAATAAATAGGCCAAACCCGTGTAGGTGATCTGTATCTAATGGATTTCGTATTGATCAGCAAAAAGTTGCATAAAAAGACAAAAGGTAAAGGAACTTCCATGAACAGACATTCAATATGAATATTAGTAGACGGTCCAGCAGTAAACGCTTTCGCAAAGCGAGCATCTACATTTCAAGATCATCCGTAGCAAATGCTTCTACGAAGAATAATCTTGAAAATGCAACAGCTCCTACTCTCCAAGTCTTTGTGAAAGATGACCCAAACGAAGGTAAAACTTTTGGGCGTAAGATTGTGGAACAATATTTGCACAAGGTGAGAAGTTTTTTTTCATTATGTTTTCTTTCAAACATTCATGAAAAGCTTACAAAAATATTATATGTATTCTTGGAAATGTGTTGCAGATGAAATGGTACAACCCACAACAGTCAAACATATCTGATGATAGTAGCGAATCTTTAGAAAAGCCAAGTATTCTACGGGCGTGGGCCTTTTATGAGCACTTCACATTACCTCGCCATGAGAAAACAAATTCAACAAAATCTCACTTGTGTATGGCTCCATCAGGAATTCCTGAAAGAAATACTTCATTATACTCAATTTTGAACACCAGAATATTGGATTTGGAGAGTTGGGGAATAGCTGTTGTATTGTACTTTAACATGCTGAAGCTTATGTCTATATTACTTCTTTTGATTGGTTTTATAAATATACCAAACACCGTCTACTACGGTCTAGGAGATTATTCAAGGGGGAAAATATTTGGTTCAGGAGGACACAGTAATATGGGTGGGTTTTCGAAATTGGCATCTGGTACTGCAATTTGCACGGAGCGAGCTTGGGTTGTATGTTCTGATTGTGATTTGGATCTCTGGCGTGATAACTTTGATGAATCATCAACACAGGAAAATTTTGGTTTGTCTTTCGTACAAAGAAATACTTGCAAGGGCATCACGGAAATAAATGGAAAAATAAATCTTGCTTCTCTTTTTTTCCTCATTATCGGTTTCTTCATCATTGCTTATCTTCAGAATAAAATTGCTATCATGGCAGATGAAGGAAAGGTGTCTACTAGTGACTATAGCATATGCGTGAAGAATCCTCCGCCAGATGCAAAAGATCCTGATAAATGGAGAGACTTCTTTGCCCAATTTGATTCTCACAAGCCTCCACTTGTTACTATCGCCCTTAATAACCGAGTACTATTAAGAGCGTTGAAAGAATTACGAATTTTGTCCCAAAACTTAGAGCAAAAGCGTAAAGTTCAGATGGAGGAAAAGATAGGACCAGTGAGGAGGTTAATACAAAAGTTGAAAAATCCCATGTCAGAAGAAAATATCTTATCAAAGATCGAAGAGGCAAAAGAAGAAATAAAAAATCTGCAAAATCAAAAGTATAATGTGGATAGAGTTTATGTAACAATGGAAACTGAAAAAGGCCAACGAAATGCAATAGAAGCATTGAGTGCCAGTAAACTAGCAATTTGGAAAAATGATAAAACCATGAAATTATTCGACGGACATATACTTCATGCATCAGCTGCGTTAGAACCAACTCAAATTGATTGGATGGATGTATCAATAAAAAGACGAAAAATGATTGGTGCGAGACTCATATCCGTCCTCTTTATTGTAGCCATTGTGATGTTACAATTTCCAATTTTTAGAGAAATTCGCCGTAGATGGGGATTAATCGCAACAATTGTTGTTGTCCGAATTGTTAATGCCTTAGCTCCAGCCATTGCGAAAGTGCTAGTTTCGAGCATCGAATTCCATCCCGATGAAGAGAGTAAACAAATTTCCATTTTGACTAAAATTACTTTTCTTCGATGGGTCGCGACTACTCTCATATGGATTTACATCACACCATCCACAAAATATCTTCAAGGTGGGCAAAGAGATTTTATTCCCACAGTTTTCATCTTTTTCGGAGTAGAAGCGGCTCTTCCTGTTATCAAAGCATTTAATTTCAGAGGTAAAATTCAAATGCATTTGAGAGCCCCTAAAGCAAAAACTCAACGGGAAATGAATTCCTTTTTCAAAGGTAATGCATTTAGTGTTGGCGAAAGATATGCTGTAAGTAGTTTTTCGTTATGCGATGTTTGTGTAGTTTATAATTATACATACTCATCCTGAAAAATGCTATTTCACAGGATATGACCAAAATCATGTTTGCATCTTTTGTTTTATCAGCCATTTGGCCGTCTTCCTTTCTAGCTGGAGGAGCTGCATTGATAGCACAGTTCTGGGCGGACAAGTATTCTCTATTAGTAAGTCATTGGTGAATCGTATAAAAATTTGTGAACGACATGCAATCAAAGTATTAAATACGCAAACATTATTTCTTCTTACAGAGGGTTTGGTCTATTTCGCCAGACGTGGGTCCAAGGTTATCAACAGCAAACTATTTTTTCATTGGGCTTACTATTGTAGGCTTTGCTTCATTTTCTCATTGGTTCTGGTGGGGTTTTCCTTTCGACAATTTATGTGAAGACAAAGAAGTTCTACTTTCTGATATCTTTCAAGTACCTAGTGATTCATTTGGTCAACTGAAAGACCTCTCTGTAGAAGTATATAAGTACTGTGACCAAAGATTTAGATGGGCAGAATTTCCACCACTTCCAAGTTACTATGACGTTGAATGGATGACAGATTTACAATATGAATTAACATCAACGTATGGAGTTGTTGTTATTATAGTTTTTCTTGGATTTTTTGTTATAACAGGGAGCTACTTAATATATTCTTTGTTTTTTGCCATCTTCAGAGGCCCCAGTAAGGTGAGTTTTCTAGTGCCTTTTGACGTATCCATTCCTAAAGATGATAACCTAAGACTTTTTATTCTCGATATAGCCCGATACCCAGGATCAACAAATGGATTTCAGTTCACTCTATCGTTCAGCTAGTATTTTGGCTTACATCCCACAAATTGAAGTTCCTGGTCTCGATTATAACTGCTTTTCTTGTGATATCGATAGTCTAGATGAAGATTTAATTGGGTGGATAGATCCACATAGAACATTTGATCACTACAATCTACTGTACGATGTTCCTCACGAAGGAAGCATCCGTACGGGCATTTACGAAAAAAAAGATTACAATATCATTGCCATGTCACTTCGTAATACCAGCACCCAAGACGGCTGTGATCCTATATTTAGCATCGTGAAACACTGGCCTCGTTTTCCACCTAAAAGAAATGTAGAGCAAGAAGAATAAATTCAAGCCTACGAGTTCCTCTATTGAAGTCATTGCATAAACATTTGTGTTACTATTGGATATCAAATGAGAAATAATCTCCTTCTCTTTTGAAAGAATACGGATTATTAATTAGTGTCATACATATTTTTATATTTGTATGAGGATTCGTTTTAACTTAATTTGAAATTATATTAATCACATTTGAATACAAGAATACCAAATGATTTGAATTTTATTGCGAGGGCATCTGCTTTATTTAAGATTTGAAAACCACTACAATAATCATAAAACAGTTTCCAAGCAAGGATTAGAGAGAATTGAGGAATATGGAAAGCACATGTCACGAATATAGTTTAAAGTGCGAAAGTAAAGTTACCGAACATAGCAGCTGCTCTTGCAGCTATTGTAAAGGCCAAAATATTTTGGGTGAAACTTCTCAATACTCTTGCTCTACATATAATAATGACGAAAGCGATGAAACTCTACATCTTGCTCCGACAAATCCAGCTTTGATACATAGAGAACCCTGTAGAGAAGAGTTAACTTTAAGCAACATGAAACGAGTGTCTTCTAACATCGTGTATCCCCAATCCGAGGCAAGAAGGAAAAAACGTGAGAGGAACAATCTTGCTATATTATTCAACAATCACATCTTATTATTACGGATATTTATCAGCTGGGCCCGATACGTTCTTTCCTTTCAGCGAAGAAAATCAAAATCATTGCTTCGCAAAGTTTTCCTCATATGGAGAGAGAAAGCCCAAGTTGGAGTAGATAGGCTGCGTGCATTGCAGAAATTAAGATTCGTTAACTATCAATTTCAATGTCGGAATTTGCGATGGATGGCATGGAAACAATGGAATTACATTGTACAGACCTACTTGAAAGTTCTTTCTTGTTTCTTGGGATGGAAAAAAGTGATGAAAATAGAAACACGAAATTCTAAAAAGCGAAAGAGAAAGATCAATTTAAAAAGATGTATGAGAATATGGAGGGAAAAAAGTGAAAAATCTGTTTTGTGGAGGTATTCTATTAATCATCAAAGATTAAATTTGACAAAATACACATTCCATGCATGGCGAAATTACAACACAAAAAGGAGAACAAAAATTAGAATGATAAAGCATGGATGGAAAATATGGAATCGAAAACGTCGACTCCGTATTTTATCGCGTGTATTGTGTGCATGGGTGAGTGACACTAGACATATATGTATTCATGTTCAATTTGAATTGATAACTGACTTTTTCACCTATTCAAAGAAAGAAATACTTTGTCGGGCTAAGCGAGAATGCTCTTTCATAGTTTCAATATCTAATGTAATTCGCAATAATCTTGTTCGATACTGGTCAAAGAAATGGATTCAAGAAAACAGACTTCATATGCTAATCCATAAACTGCATATACATCTACTGGCAATACAGCATAAAAATAGACAGTATTTTTGGCATCAATGGCGTATCAATCATAAGCTTGCAATAAAGAGAGAGAAATTTTTTGTCGCAGTTGTTTTCAACAGATGGGCTGGATATATTGATTTTGTGATACATCGAAAACGGAAACGAGATCTTGCACTAAGTTATTGGGCTGAAAAAATATGTTGTAAAACTTTCAAAGAATGGTATACTATCACACAAATGAAGAAAAACAGATTAAAAAGCAATGGCTCCATCGAAAATTATTCCCCTTTCCAATCAAATAATTTGGACACATCATTTTATGATCGCTCTATTGATACAATATCAAACGACTCTTTGAGACATAATCATTTACCAAATTTTCTGATGAATACTTCATTTCAGTTTGACAGAAGCTCTCTCGGGCCTCATAGACAGCTACCATTACACACTGAAGAAAGACAATTTTATGACCAATCTTTATGTGAGGAGAGATTAAAACAAATTGTCAATTCTAACCAGACAAATACACTCAACGCAGATTGCATGCCACTTCCTGATGAAATACGACCTTTGCACGAGCTGATGTCAAACACAATAATTCGAGCAAATGATAATTTTGGTGAAAAAAATACTTCACTGGAATCTTCGACAACTTCCTACATCTCACGATCTCAAATACCGTCTTGGATTTCGAATGAATTGAGAGAAAAATTCAAGTTTGAGGAGGAAGATATTGTGGCACAAAAAAAACATTGCGAAGAAAATAACATTCATACTAAATCTATTTTCGATTTTCCTGAGGAAAATGAAACCAACAAATCATACGAAAATCAATTACTATATCCCAACAATAAAATTTATGGAGCTATAGCACCAGAATCGACCGACATTTCGGATATTCATTGCCTTCGTGAGGAAACTATTGCTGATTTATCAAGCCTTCAAATTACCACAGACGAAGGACCTTCTACAAAAAATCAAGATTGCGAAAACATGTGTCAAATGAAGCTTTATGATAGAAAAGACGAGTCAAAGAATAAGTCGATTTTCCATTCTCCATTCAGTACTGACACCATATCAGATGTTGAAGAGAATTTAACTCATCTCAAAGAATCACTTTTGCAAATAGCCCATGCGAAAAAAATTGCAAAGAGTCAAGGTGAAATCACACTCGAGATATGGAAACAAAAATATAAATCTAGATTGCTTCAGATTAGCCAAGAAATGAGAGAATTGAAGAAGATGCGAGAAGACTATATTATTGCGAAATGCAAGAATTCCGATCTACCTTAAAATTGCTCGACGGAAATCATTCATAATATCTCAATATCATGTTGATAAACAATTCTATCATCGTGAAGGCTTGAAACTTTGGAAGCTGCTAATCTTTGTCGAGAAAAATGTGAGGTCATACATCTTCATTTACTGTAGCATTAGTTTATGTATATTTAGTCGTGTTTGTAAAATATCTATTGCGCTGAGGCCTGATGTCCCTTTACCTTGTAACACCAATTAGCTCGCTGCTGCATTATCAATCTTTAGAGTAGTACTTGGTATCACTACTATGGCAGCTCATAAAGCCTTTGTAAAGCTTTCGAAGCTCACATTAGCACGGTACTACGGACTTGCAAACAAAATAAGAATGTCCATAACAATCAAATTAATATCACCGCTACAGCATCACGTCCCATAAAAAACTTAATTTTCTTCTGATAAGAGGCTCGGCACTATTCTGCACTGTGCCTACAGTGTCTACACTATGAAATCCTGATATATAGAAAAAAATTCGCTAATTTATACAGCATTCCACTTAGAGAGACAAAATTAAATAGGCGAAAAACATTAAATATTCAATTTTTTTCTGATTCCTTTAGTGTCTCCTGTGCTCCAATGGTATCACAAAAAGTTCAAGGCGAAAGATCAGAATTTCTTCTTTGTTGGTTGCAAATACACACCACATAATCTCACGTCACATTTTCGCTTACTGCGCACGTTGATGACGACTCTGCCCGAAGCAAAGGACAAAGCAAATACCATCGAAGAGGAATTTGAATCTCTCGAGGAAAGAGATGAAGAAAATGGAACTGAAAAAGAAGAGCCCGACTCACCTTGGTCTCAACGTATGAAAGAGGTTTTTGTTACGTTCTGGCCTTTGGGTTTAATTGCATTTGGTGGTCCTCAAGCTACAGTAGCTCTGCTTCGAGATCATCTTGTTGTTCAAAGAGATTGGATGGATGAAGATGCATTCATGGAACTTTTTGCTATTGGGCAAGGTCTTCCTGGACCTACCTCCACTCAGCTCATAGTTTCAGCTGCAATGTCTAGAGCTGGACCATTGGGAGGAATATTAGCTTTCGTCATGTTTTCTTTACCTGGTTTGATAGTTTTGACTACTTGCGGCGTGCTTATCAGCTCCTTTGTCGATCCCAATGATCCGCCATGGTACCTCATTGGTTTACCACCAGCGGCTATTAGTTTGGTGTTCAAGGCATTTTATGGTTTTGGTAAAAAACTTGATAATTTAGGAATCGCCATGGCTTGCATCTCTACTGGTATTTCTATTCTAATTAATGGAGATGAAATCATCCCTACGAGATCGTCTCAATATGTCTTTCCTTCGATGCTGGTGGTTGGAGGACTTTTTACTTTTATAGATTCTAGACGTGCCACTCCACTCACTAAATATGAAAAACCAAAACCTGGATGGGATGGGACCGACGACCGTACCTTTAAGCGTATCGGTATCCCATTATGGGTAGGAGGATTGATTTTTGTTTTATGGGCTTCTTTGCTTACCATTATCGTTCTACTTCGAAGAAAGCTACCCTACAATCCCTATCTTGATATTTTTGAGGTCATGTACCGTATTGGCTCTCTTATTTTCGGAGGAGGTCAAGTAGTACTTCCCATGCTTCAAGACGAGGTTGTTCCCAATTGGATGACAGAAAGTCAGTTTTTGCAGGGTTTGGGCCTTTCTCAATCAATGCCAGGTCCTCTTTTCAATTTTTCTGCATATTTGGGGGCTGTATTTTATGACGTTCCCGGTGCAATTGTTGGATACATTGCGATTTTTGCACCTGGTATTATTCTGATTTATGGAATGGTACCATTCTGGGCTAAGATGCGTCATTATGCCTGGTTTAAGGCAGTTTTACATGGATTGAATTCCACTGCCATCGGATTTATTGGGGCAGCGTGCATCATTTTATGGGAGGCAGGAGTAAAAACTAGGGCCGATGCGATTGTGTTTGTTTTTGCAGGATCGCTTGCAGCATTTTGGAATATAAAAGCACCGATAGTCGTTATTCTTGGTGGTTGTTTGGGTGGAATCCTCCATAAAGATGCAGCAAGTTTAGGTCAGGTACCGTTTTGCGTCTCGTCTGGATTCATTGAAGATCTTTGATACATCAAAAGTTTCACTATTGCTATTAGTATTTCATAAAAGTATAATAACATATCAATAACAAAACGTACTAATTTTGAATAACTTTTTGCAAACTCGATCACTTCATCAAGTCCTATATTTGAAATTAATATTAAAAACGTTGGATTGTTTTTAGTTGCATATTTTGTAACTCAATCGAAAAACAATTCAATAGTTGATTTATGATTTATAAATTGGACTTATTTTATATTCGTTTTGTTTTCATTATTGTCATTTGCACATGGACTTGAGAAGGGATGTACCCATATCTGCCATAGTTTCCTCCACATCCCTACAAACTAAATCAAGATCTTCTTTCATTCTCTTCTCTGCATCAACTTCCTTATCCCCAATCTTTACGGCTCCACCATCAAAATTTTCATCACAGAAAATATTCTCACCATCCCCAAAACCAGATTCTAAATTGCTTTGACATACATTTTTCAATACGTTTGCGACATGCTTTGATGTTAATCTAGATTCGGCAGATACGATATACCGTTCACCAATGGTTTTCGGTGTAAAAGCAGCTTTCACATGGGCCAACGCAACATCTCGAATATCAACACACAAACGAGATTGAACCTCACTTTCCCCTCGTATCCAATTTGAAACAAGTTCTATACTGTAAGATTTGCTAGTTAGTCCACTTTGAGTAGGGAATGGACCAAAAACGAAAGACGGACAAATAGAAGTCATGTCCACACCTAAAGCTTTTGACAATTCCCATGCACGTTTTTCAGAATTGCATTTCGACCACTGATAACTATTTCCCCAATTTAATCCTAATTTTGACATTGTGTTCCAATCTTGATATGTGTAATATGATTCATGATAAAGAGGAGTTTGCCCTGTTCCTCTAACTGCCGCCATGGAAGATGTGAGAATCATTCGAGAGTTTTGATATTTGGATAGTACACGAACTGTGTTTTCGGTCCCTGCTACATTCTCAAGCGCTGTTTCGGTATGATTTTCAGTAGGTCCAAACTTCGATGCTACATGATGCAAAACTATATTCGATAGATTGTCAGATGTGGAACTCATTTCCAAAGCATCGTTCAGAGATTTCCCTTCATCCAACATATCGTACGGAAGAACTTTTAGGTTACAATCACTAGCCTTAGTTTTTAAGTAAGTTTCCCAATACTTTTTTTCTTCCTCAACACGAGAAGCTCGTACTAAGCATAGAATATCATGCTCAGCGCAATCATTTTTCTTATGAAATGAATGTAACAGGTCCTTTGCTTGAGGTGAAAGTAACGTATGAACTATTTCACGTCCAACATACCCATTTGCACCTGTGACTATAGAGATTGTTTTTTTGTTGATGTTTAAACTTGATCCAAGAGCTATAGAAGGAATTACTAAAGCTATTAATGAAATGAAACTTAAAAAGTTTTTTCCTGATGCTTGTAGTTGAGCGTTGATCATAATCTCGAAGAAATTGATGTGTACACTAAGAAAGCAAAATTGTCTGAACACTTTCGTCACTCAACTCATTCCTAAATATGTGAGGTTGTGAAATTGACGTAGCATTGTACGTCGGAAGTATCCATAGGGTCAGATAATCTCTTGCATTAAGAAAGACAATCAAATAGAAATGGTGTTGATGCCATGAATCGAAAAAAAAAAAGGATATGATAATGTAACACTTTCAATTGATGGCGACCTTTGGATTTAAAATTATGATTACTTAAAGCGTAGTTATATAGAATGAGCAATCTGTGAAGGACAACTATGAGAAGAGGTATTGGCAAATAAGTGCTTCTCTCCATAATTAAAAAATTACAAAAGTCCTAGAATAATCATGTTCCAGACGCTATCTCCATTGATATGCCAACATTTCAATCTACTTTTAATTTCAAAACGCGAATAACAGTAGCCAATGAGTCCTTCGATTCAATAACGTCTTTTTTGCTACGTTCAATAAATAAAGCAATACGATCCCTTCCCCCGCCAGGATTAGCCTCTCCCCAGCTTGAAATAAATGCCATTCCATTTCCTTCCTCAGCTTTCTCCAACCAAGTATCAATGGCATCTTGAAAGTCCAATTCTGCTTGTTTGTCGTTTGGTGGAATGAGTGCTTGCAATCTGATCATTGTTTTATCGGCCCTGAAGAGAGGGTCTTCCATGCTTTTGAACCCCAAATACTAAATACATAAACAATGAAAAAAGCTTCATTAATAAAGCATCTACAAGCCCAAAAAAAGTGATATAATATATTGCAAAGAAATATTGATCCATTCATGAAATAAAATTACAAAAATAGTACATACCTCCATAACTTTCTCAGGAGTACGATCACATCCTTGATAAGGATTGTCGTTACGTTTACAAACAGTTGTTTCCTTTTCCCAATTATTTAGTAAGTATTCCAATCTTTTGTACCCAGAAACGATTTTTTTCTTATCAGATTCAGCTTGTGGGTAGGATGTTGCAGCCATGGAAGGAAGTGGACCAAGAGCTACAGCAGCTGCGGAGGTAGTCAACATAGTTGATAAAAATGAAAGAGACGAACGACGATTCATATGAACCTCTCCATCATCAGAAAAAGTATTTGGGTCATTGCTTAGGTGGAGTGATGATGTTTCACGAAATGGGGCTGAAATAAGTGAAGTAGAGAAGCCTTGAACTTTCAGGACAGTAGCTAAAGATAGGAAAACACAGAATCTAGAAATCATTCTCCGGTGCTATTTTCTATGTCACGAAAGCTACAATCAAGTTGGGTTTCTTGAACTGATGATAAGTTTTGTGAAAAGCGCTGCTGGGATTCCTTTTGTTGAAACCTACACTTATTGAGAAAAATTTGCCTACGTCATGTCGATTTCAAATAAAAATAGTACCTGTGTCGAAGTCACAGACGTCAGGATTTGTCGAAGATATTTTTGCAAACCAAGAAAATGAGATTCAAAAATGAAAGATGACGTCAGCATTTCAAAATATTGAGTCCTGTTACTGAACAAACAAACCTACACATTCAAAATCCAAAAAAGATTAAAAAACAAACGAAATAAAGTTAAAAACCATCAACGTTATATGCAAAGACTTCTTTACTACAAATTTGGCAGATGGATGAAAATAAAACTTCCAAACTTCGAAAACGAACATCTAAGTCATCTCATCATCATTGCTATCTCCTTCGTTCACAAGACCCATCGCATCGTAACAAAACTTACATAGGATTCACAACAAACCCTTACCGAAGACTTCGCCAACATAACGGTGAACTCAAACATGGAGGAGCAAACCGAACAAAGCGCTCTGGCCGCCCTTGGGAATTCGTTGCTATTATTGGTGGATTCACTGATGATGTAGCCGGTTTGCAATTTGAATGGGCATGGCAGCATCCAAATAAAAGTCGCCATATTAAGAAAGCTTTACATGCATCCCATTTAGCATCCTTATGTAAAGATCATTCTACCCAAATAGATGAAACTGATGATGAAAGCAACAAGAAAATTGCTGCTTTGATAACAAAAACAGCGGGAATCATACATCGTAGACGAGGAGTTAAAGCAAAATTGGATATTTTACGTATATTAATGACTCAATGTACTTGTTTTCAAAATCAAGCCTTGACAATCTATTTCAGGTATATGCAACACAAACAAGAATTCATGACTCTGTGTCAAACCCATAATTCGTTTCTTTCCAATTCAATGGAATGTTGTTACATCGAAAGCCTATCTGAAATGCCATTCTGGAAGGATTTAGATCGGGAGAAAAGAAAACAAAAGAAGCAAACAAACAAATCTAAAATTGCAGAGATGAAAAAATTATCCGACCCCCAAAATGAAGAGGATGATCTTGGATCTTGCGGTCAAGAAAACTTTTGTGCCTTATGTAGTAAAAGTATTGCACAACATGAAAACCCAATAAAATGTCCTGAATGCTCTGTTACATATCATATTTGCTGCCTGGCAACATATATGCTTGACTCATCTCATTCTCCTTCCGTTCGCTTGATACCAAAACAAGGGTGAGTATTAAAAAAAGAAAAAGAAAACAGAAATAAAATTTATTTTATTTTTATTAACCCTTCACTTTTCCATCTTATATTTTTTAACGAAGACCTTGTCCTAGCTGCAATACAAATATCATTTGGTCTAAAGCCATAGCACAACGAAAAAAATGGGCTGCTTCAAAAAATCAACCAGAGAGAAGTAGCAGTATCTCTCACACATCAGATGTCGATGTATTGTCTATACTTTCTCAAGAAAACGATTCCCTAGCAAAATCTCCAAAAACGCTCTCCAATTCAGAAAGTATTGATGACGAAAATTCAACTGTAGGATCAATAAACTCGCCGACTGATGTCTCGTTTTCGGTGCACGAAAAAGATTCCAGAAATATCCAACTTTTAGATACTAGTATCATCCAAATAATGTCAGATGATTCTTTGCATTCAAATACGAAATCACATTTAGATCGTGCTCACATGAGAATAGACCAGGAATTGTCAACGCAAAAAGAATTTTCACGATTGTCAAATAATAAATGCAGAACTCCAGTTTCCTACAAAAACAATGTAGGTGAGAGTCAGATTTCGGATACTATTCAAAATCGAAATAGCATTCCGAGTTGCATAAACATTCAAGCATGTCAGGCAAAGCATATGGAAATTTATCCTGATATTATTGTACTGTCAGACGATTCAATGTTAGTGAAAGATAAAATTAGAGACAACCACAAAACAGCAGGTGACAGAAAGAAATTAGAAATGAGTTTGTCTCCTTCTTCAACAAGTTCAATGCTATCTTCGGGAGACTTACAATTTCTGGACGCTTCATCATATAAAATTGATCAACAGGAAATAAATGAAAAAACGAGCTTCGATTGTAGCTCTCCACTCGAAAAAATGACACTGAGACACACACCAACGTCGCCTTATATACAGCAGCTGAATACAAACAATTTCCAAGATGATGGTGTTTATTCAACATCTTCTGATAGTTCCATATCCTTTTCCGAGTATTTTAGGCGATTTGGGAAAATGTCAAAACGTAAACCTAGTATTGCAAAGGCAAAAAAATGTCTATTCAATCCGAAAAGCTCGAGAGAATCCTGTGTCATTGATTTATCTTAAAATCTTTTATTATCTTTCGTTTTTATTTTTATAGCAATTCTTTGATTTATTATGGTATTATGTCAATAATTTAGCTTCGAAATTCTTCCATCCCAAAAGTTGGAGTTGGCTTTCCTGAAATCTGCTCAGTCAAAATTCTTCTAATGTTATCTTTGTAAGGATCGCTTTCTCGAGCACTCAAAACATCTTCGAATCCACGATTCATTTCTGTTTTTACTTGCGTATATAGCTTCTCACATTCTCCTTTATTTCGATGATCAAGATCTGCTGTACTCATTGGACGACCAAACATGAAATAAAACCTAGATGGGATTTTTGGTACGACAAAAGGTGGTGTAAATAGTTCACCTTCCTTTTCAGTGTCAAATCTACCAGCTGTTACATTAGCTGAAAAATTTGCAATTCTTTCTCCAATCCCAAATGGTAGCTTCACCATATCAGGTGCATCTACCAAAATATTCGCGCTTTCGGCTGCTCCCAGTGCACTCAATGGGACGATTGTGGCGTTGAACTTAGCTGCAGTTCTCACAAAATCTACTTTCTCAGGCCAAAACAACTTGTATTCTTCACCCTTTCCATGAAAGACTTCACGTACACCTCCAGGAAACAACAAAGCATTTTGTTTTGTTTCCATAACACGGTAAAAGTTGCGTGGAGTAACCATTACTGCACCAAATTTCTGAAATAATTCATTCTGTCCATTGGGAGATCCTCTAGAGGAATCCCTGTTTTTATTCTCAAGTTGATTGGAAGCGGCGAATATTACAGGGTGGGCCAATCCTCTCACGAAAATATCTCTATCTTCAATAAGCTGAGATATAATTAGGTTCAAATCAATACCCACTATACAGTCATTTGGGTGGAAAACGTAAGATTAGATAATCAAATCAAGCTCATAATTCTAAAATGTACTTACAAAGTTGATGATTCGCAACGAACAAGATTGGTCCTTCATCAGATCCAGGAATATGTGAAAGCCCCTTTCTTCGTTTACCTGATTTATCAGTGCTGAAGAATACAGGGCTGGTAAACTTTCGAATTGGCTCTACGCGGTCGACTAAAATTTGATGAATCTCTTCTTTTGTTGGAGCTTCCCAGTCCAAAATGGGATCAATTTTCACGTCACTCTCCTCTACTGGAAAAATATGGGAATTCAGTATTATGTCTGTTAAATTCACTCTATTATCCAAAACAAAATGACCTGAGCCTGCAATATCGACACGTTCGCAGTTAGGCATTTCCTTTTCGAGGCGAAGAGCTTCCTTTTTACTGGGAAGCATCTTATCCTCCGAGCCTGCGACAACGACAGACGGGACGTCTATTTCGGAAAGTCGTGAGTTGATAACAGAAGTACCGACAGGCATCCAACGAGTGATACGATGCTCCAAAGTAGCGGCAGGCAAATTTTCGGCCAAAACATCAAAGCCTTCTTTCATAGAGGCTAAACCTTCAGTGGCCATTTCTAGATCAGGTACGCGTCCAGAATACTCAGATAAAATGATATCCAAAATTTGCTGAAATTGTTCGGAGTCAGGGATTGTAGTTGCTAAAGCTGCTCCTCCAAGAACAGAATAGGGAGTGGGAAAAGTATTCGTGTCTTCTTTATTTTGTGTTTCCAAATGACGAAGGGATGATAATGCTGGAGCAAAACTACCCCATTGAGTTTCGTCATACGAAGTGGCTGGATTCACCATGACCAACCCCTTTAAATGTAAGTTTTCCTCAACATTATTCTTTTCTCTTCGTTTCGATCTATTACGGAGTCGTAATGCGACATTGGGTGCTAGAAGACCACCAAAACTTTCACCAATAAGTAAAACTTCTTTATTGTTTCGTTTGGTGGCTTCATCCAAGAATCGTACTACCATGGTTACCAAATCGTTGAACGAAGTACGGTCTTCACTAATATCTATACTCATCCTCCAAAATTCGAAATTCGAAGACAAATCTTCATACTGTGTGGAAGATGAAATTCCTACACCATCGAGCCCAGGTAAGAGGAGCGCTAACGGCTTACTTTCTATTTCATCTGAGTCATGTGAAAAAAACTCATTCGACACAGAATCGAAGACGGATTCATCGTTTGACATATTTGAAGTTGCAGCAGATTTTGTTGGTGGAGGAACAAATGAAAAGTGAATGGTTGGAGAGGTGGAAAAACTAAATTCGCTGGGTGTGCTTAGCTGTCTGTACATATTCCTTGACTCCTCCGTAATTTGACTTGTGGAGAGTATCTCAGGACTAGGACTAGAGAACATCAGCGGTATAATCTTTAGGAAGTTGCTAAGTGGTGCCATTGTAACAGTTCCTCCGATTTGGTGAGATGATTCTTGTCAAAGTTCAATCTTGCACTTTGATAGAATGTGCACCAAGAGAAGTGTAAAATGATGGGTTGGTGTGACTATTGTATTTTCTATTTTTACTGAGTCATGAGCAGAAAATATGTCATATGCCTACGTCACAGAAAAATTTCCCTTTAAATTGGAAACTTCACGACCCGGAAACGGTTCTATGTCTTTGTCATCTTACACGTATTCCCGACAAATTATCTATGAACACGTGTCCTTATCCAATTTAGAGGGAAGGAAGAAATCTAATTATAATCAACAAATATAAGGTAATGCCGATGAGAGGAATGCTCCACATTAGGTTTAAAAAAGGCTCTACAGGTTTTCGCACCATCTTGCAATACTTTTAATATTTGTCTTAAAGAAACTATTGACAATACCATACATCAAAGCACTCAGAAGATTTTGAGTTGCAATGCTAAAGTATCTGTTTCTTCATTTTTTTCATTTATTTTTATCATTCATTTAAAATGTATCGATTTCATAATGCGAGGTCATCGAAAATGACAACATCAGATCCCCTGAATCCCAACATCCGACGACCGCTCTCTAAACGGCCTCTTGGCGTATCATCAAATGATAATTGTCTGTCTGAGATTCCAGCAAATCGCAACGCTTTCAAACGAGAGCTTCCACTTCCTCGTCGACTCAATGAATTTGGATTCTCGATTGTGGTAATTTCCTCCTTTGGTTTCTCTTTGAATTTGCTCTTCTTTAATTCCAAATTTGCCTCAATTTCTGTATAGCGTTTGCTAATCCACATTGGAGCCGCACTATCTAAAATGTTCAAGCATTGCTCATCCAAATCATTGATGAACAATAAAATGACAGTGTTGACAATTAAATCAGTATCAGTTTCTGCCAACGCAAAATTGTATACTATAGAAGTATACAACGCCAATGCTGTTAAGAGAAATAGTATCACTCCACTCAGTAAAAACCTTGAATCCTTTAACGTCACAGCTTTCCTTAGCTGAAGCACACTATCAATAAAGTCGGTCCCAAGGAAAAAAAACGTAACTAATACAAACATAATCCATCCCTCCGTTGTCGTTTGACCTGCATTTAGGCACTCCGAACTATCGTTAGGGCATCGAAAGGAGAATCGCCAGTCCGTGTCTTGGGCGTTGAAGTCGGATTTCTCAAGAAACACAGAAAATAGCCAACCTTGTATAGATGCCACAGATGCATATATCAGCCACGCGCATAAGTTGTCAGTAAAAATGAGGCACGTTACCGAATCTTCATTGAAGACAGACAAAGTATTCCTATCATCTACGATCATTATTCGCTTCAAAATTTTCTGTCCATAGAAGAGGATGTATATTGCGACATAGATAATAATTGGAATCACCAACCCCACTAGAACATACCCAGTCACCTTATTTGGAATTATTGGTCGAAAATTGACCTGGCATTTATCCAAAGAATTACAGCACATGCTACAGCTTTCACAAAAAACCGCACCATATGATAAGAAGGAAGGTTCGCCACAATCAGTTATATATCTATTTCTAGCAATATTTTTTCCTTCACGGAACATCCTCAACACTGGAGCTGTCCCTGTCAAATAATTATGATGTAAATGCAAAAGCTTTAAATTTTGCAGTTCACTAAACTCTGTTGGGATCAATCCTTTCAAAGTATTGTGACTCATTGTTATTTTTGTTGCATTTTGCAACTTTTTTATTTCGCTTGGTATCTTTCCAGTCAAAAAATTCGACTGCAGCAACAAAACTTCAATGTTGGATGCACCGAATAAAGCTGATGGAATGCTCCCGAATAATCTATTTTCATTCAATATTAGAGCTCTTAATTTATCCAAAGCTCCTATATTGGGTGGAATAAAATCCTCGAAACTGTTCCGTGCCAGATTAAGTATTTGAAGGCTAGAGCAATCAATAAGGTTTCGGGGAATTGGCCCTTGGAGTAAATTGTTTTCGAAATCAATGATTTCTATATTGTGAAATCCGCTCATGAGATGATTTGTATAAAAAAACGTTAATATGAAATGGGACCATAACCACCTACCTAGACTGTGTGTATATTTAATAGTCTTTGGGAGCGTTCCTACAAGTAAGTTATTTGAAACATTCAATGTCCTCAGCTTTGGCAATAAAAGTGCTTCTTTTGGAATTATACCTCCTATTGAATTGTTCCCCATTTCAAAAATTTCTAGATCAAGTAAATTAGTGAATATTGATGAATCAATTGTTCCCTGAAAATGATTTTCATTCATATGAATACTCTTTAATCGTGTTAGCAATCCTAACTCTGTCATCAGGGAACCTATGAGGTTTTCTTGTGGTAGATGGATGTGTTCCACAAACGAACTTTGACTATCACACTCAATACCGGGCCATTCGCAAGTGTGCTGGGTAGAAAAGTTCTCGAAATTAAAGTTGGGTTGATTCATAAAAAACAAAGCTAGCACAAACCTTTGCAATAATGTCCCATCACAAACTTTATATTGATTATAAAGAATATCTTCAGTCATTATCCAGCAAAAAGTAGCACCAGCTTCCGACGAAGGATCATTAAGAACATCTAAATCCGTTAAGACTAATTGAGTAAGATGATTAATTCCTAATCGTTTTGGATCATCCATATGAAATAAATTTCCGCAAATATTCACTGCTTCACATTGATCTTGTTTTGTTAATCCTTTTGTTGATGATGAGTAGCTATAATTATAATTCATATAAATTTCACCATCATCACGCATATCATAGCATCCAGTTGGTGATAAGCATATCTCAGTACTTTTCAAACCCTCACCGTGGTACTCATGGCTCGTTTGGTTTGCAACTAAATCTATAGCCCAATACTCTTGAAAGAAATCTATGCTACGCACGTTTTGCTGTGGGCATGGAGGACGCCTAGTACCCATAACAGTGACGGAGTCTTTTTCCCAAAGAAAACAACCAGGTTTTTCACAACATGAGCACTCAACTTTCGGTTCTACTCGAAACCAGGGAGAATAATCCACTTTTAAATTCTTCGCCCTACCACAAAATGTACTTGGTACAGTACCAGTAAGGCCTGTTTCTTGAAATAATAATGCAAAATATTCATCTTCGTCAAATGCTTTGAAAGGAATGGTCCCTGTTAATAATGGATTGTGCGAAATAGATAGCACCTTAAGCGGTGCTCCGAAAGTGTTTGGTAGTGTACCAGAAAGGTTGTTCTCATTGATTACGAGCCATACAAGCGTTCCAATGCTTGTTACTTCTTCTGGAATTATGCCGCTTAGATTGTTAAATCCCATCCAGATTTTTTCTATTGATGAAAGCAGTCCCATTTCTGAGGGAATAGATCCTGATAAATGGTTCTGATTAAATCTCACTGTGGAAGGTACATGTAGGAGCATCATGAGCGAGGATCGATTAGATTAAGTAAACATGTAAAAAAAATATAACGCACAGTATACTAAATCCTTCAGTTTTTGAATCTCAGTTGGTATTGTTCCTGTAAACTCGTTATCAATGAAATCGACAAGCTGCAATTTGTTGCAGTCAAATAGTTCCGTTGGCAATGATCCACCAACTTTATTATTAGTCAAATTAAAATAAGTAAGTTCTTCACAATTCCCTATCTCGGAGGGAATGGTGCCTTCAAAAAGGTTTTCGTACAACTTCAATTCTTTCAAACGAGAAAGATTTCCAATTTCGGATGGTATTGTACCAGATAAACTGCTGTCATCAAGGTTTAAAATTTGAAGGTTTTTAAGTCTACCAAATTCAGGAGTTAGTGTACCAATCATTTTCTTTAGGTTCAAGTGCTCTGAATGCAAAAAAAAATTGAAATGTTGCTGTAAAAGATATTGAAGCAAGAATAAATTCTGTGCAAATTCTCATCATTGTTCACATTTTAACTCACCTAAAGAAGTTAGATAAGACAACTCAGACGGAACTGTGGTTTCTATACCCATTTCTAAACGAAAAAGTTGACACAGAATAGTAAATTGATTAGTAAATCAATAAGCATTTCTTCATTCATATGACAAAAGAGTCCTTCTTACCAGCATCGAGCTTGATGATTTCCCCCTTTTCATTACATTGAATAATTTTATAGTCACAAGTCCTTTTTGATATAAGCACACCCCTTTCCGTACTAGTAGCGTAAAAAAAGACTGCCAAAATGTATCTTTGAATGAACAGTTCTTCAGAGATTGACTCCAATAAAGTGTCTTCATATAAAAGCCAGCACGCTGCTCTGTACTGTGATGTAGTAAAACTATTGATTAAATCTTTTGACGACACCGAATTTATCTCGCTTAATAATTGATCCACTCTTCCATCAAAAGTTGAATTACTCAGCTCATTGGTTGGTGATAAAACCGGAAGATGTTGACAGACATTATTAGACGATTCCATGAAAAGGGAAGATTGAAGGTTACGCTCTACAATTTTTGTGCTCTCACTATAATATTCATTAGAATCTTTTGCATTCCTTTCTAGCTTTGAGCTGTGTTCCTCGTCTGCGAAATGCTGAAAATCCATTAACTGTTCGACTCTTCTTATTCTATCTTTTAGGTCGGATAAAGCTATAGAAGTGAAGCTCATACGACGTTCAATATCATTGTACAGGTTGGTCAATAAGGAAGTTGAATCCATGTCTTCTGGGAGACTCGATGAAGTCGCACAAGGTATTAGTTTTTGATTTTCCCATAAGAGGTAGATACAGAAAGAGTTCAGAAGACAAATTAGACCAAATGCGACAAAAAATAATTCGAACCAACTTGGTTTCAATCGATCCTTAACCTTGCATTTCCTCATGCTGCAAATTTGGCTATGGGAGTGCTTTATTATGAAATATTCTTTTGATTGTGTGATGTAGTTTGCTGCTTTGCTTTTTCTAATAAATTCATTCAATCTATCTATGAGAACCTTCAAGGCCATTCGAAATTTTCTTTTTCAAAGATTTATGCGGGCTGATTCTTAGTCATATCAATTGATAATTTGATCATTTAAGCCCATTTGTTAGACACTCATCTTTCCTTTTCCTAAGTACCATCTTTAATAAATCAGTTTCTGTCATAAACGAAGTTTATATAAACACGTGGGAATCGAAATGACAGAATGTAATATATGTGTTAAAACAACACAAATTCAAACGTAAACTTGCAAAATCTGCAGTTGCGAAGAGATACGTGGTAGTCAGTGTGGATTCGTTGCTTTATAGCATATTTTAAAAGTAAAATTATTGCAAATTATGGTACGGACGAAGGAAAAAGAATGAGTAAAGGAACACATTTGAATATAAATTGAGCCTTTTTTCACGACACGTTGAACATTCATTTTCCTGGTGCTGTCGTGGCCATTATGTTTTAGTCTCTTTACTTCATCTCATGTTGCTTCTGATATATAGACATTTAAAAATGAATAATCAATTTAATTTAAATTGGTAAGGCAGTTCCTGCCCTATTGAAGCCGCCAACGAGAACTTAATTGGGACTGATTTGTTTAACAGACCCTGCCATTTTTCATCAATATAAAGATGCGCTGTTTAACGCATTTTTTTATGGTTGATGTTCGAATTCATTAAGAATTTTATTCTTGATAATCTTTCTTCCACTATTTCATACCTATTCAAAGTACATGCTATTACACCAAGCATTTTTCTTGACTTATCCACATTTGCATTTGAAAACTTATGTTTGATCATTAGAAATAGATCAAACCAAGTCATAATCAAGAAAGACAATCAATATAGGCTGCATAAAAATCTTAGTATGAGGGCTTTAGTTGCATGCTTTCATGCTACTTTCACATTTTTTAATGGAAAAAAGGTTTTCATTTACTGCAGTCTCATGGTCTTTCCTTGAAGAAAAACTCTGGACAAGTTTTATTGAGATCATTTAATGATTCTAAGATATCTTCGTCAGACAAATTTACTGCTCTGTTTAGTAACGAGATATAAAGCTTTATTTCATTCTCCAATAGAGCACAAATATGACTCGTCAGATAAGGCGTCAGATCATTTTTGATTGGTAGGTTTTTGTATGACCTTTTATTTCTATCTTCAGTTAATCGAGACTTCATTATCTCCAGATGACTCTCGTCTTCTCCTAATTTCTCATTTAACCGAAACCAATCTTTCCATAAGTGCTCTTGCCTTATCACAAAAACTTCCTTTGAAGCGGGCATAGATCCTATATACTTTTGATAATTCCAATGTAAGTGTTCCATCCTATGCTCAGAACCATTTATAGCTTGGCGAGCTATATCAGTGCAATTTAAATACTCAAAATTCTTTCCATTCTCAGCTATTTTCTGACCCAACGTAGCTTTGAGGAGATGCGGTGGCATGAGGCCAGCAGCAAAAAGTGCAAAGAATTTCAAACTTGAAAAACAATTGTACACAATATAGTTTTGAGGTTGCATTGATTGTTTTGGGAGTTTAAAACCTCCACGACTTGGCGAATTATTTTCTGACTTAAAAATAGTCATCAAATTAGCTGGATGATAAAATAGGAAAGCAGATATTAATCTGTTGACTGGATTTCGAGTCGTCACAACGTATGAGGAAATATTCGCTGATGTTTTGAAGTCGATCAGATTCTCTTCTGATATTTTTTCAGTTTCATCGTATGGTATATTTGTGACATGGTAATAATATTTGATGCGATGAGAAGCAATAGATTCATCCTCAATTGTACGCCCTTTGCAAGGTTTTGGAAGATACTCATGACAACCATTTCGTAAAAGAGCAGATATCGTGCTTCCACCAGTTTTCCCAATGTGGACGAATGCTATTTCTTTGCGTTCATGTTCAGAAAGTATAACTTTCCCATCGCGATTAATAAACGCTTCAAGAGTCGATCCAAACAAGACTTGTGCAGATTCTTCCAAAGTGACTTCACTTTTCTTTTCGTTAATACTTTCACTTTGTTTCAAAGTAATGTTTGTTATATCGGATTCAGGCAATCCTGAAATGAATGAGGAATTCTCTGAGTCTTCTGGAATGATTAGACTCGATGCCCTAAAAATTAGATTAATATATGTCAAAAGACATGCCGTCACAACAGATGCTACTGCAAATGTCTTCATAGCTTGAGATAATTAAAAAGATCGTCGTTGCCGTGATTGATTATTCATCTGTCATGACTAAGTTCAGCATGTTTTCATTTATTCATTTCGAGCTCGTGACTAAAAATATGCAGCTTAATAAAGACCGTCGTCGTACAGCAGAATAAATATTGCTACCCTAACTTAGGGTTACGGTGAGTTGGAGAGGTAATTGCAATTTAGAGTTTATTTTTGACGTCATCAATAAACGCCATAAGAAGATAGATGAAAAAATCTTTGCAAGGGCACAAGTGTCCCATTAATCAACATGTAAATGCCCATCCAAACCATTTTGAAAACATGAATCATTTCCAATAATTAATCTTATGCATCCAGTGATAGTTTAATGTCGTTTCATAAAAAGTTATGTTTTTGTGATTCCTTACGGATTTATCAATATAGCAAATGCTGAACAAGTGAATGGTCATGTTTATGCGGTAGAATAAGAATTTGTGAGGATTAGATGTGTCACAAGGAATTATTGCATTTTCAAAGAAAAAATCGTTTTCGACATGCTAATGAATAATTGCAATATTATGCTTTAGCTCTGAAGGTTTTAATATGACAAACAATCATTCTTCTTCAAAACATTCAAAAGTTCATCTCTCATGAGCTTGCCTCCGGAGCTTGTAACAACCATATCTCTCGCTTCTACACCAGCATTTTCTTTTTCATTCTTCATATCATAAATATCTCCACCCGCTTCTTTTACTATTAACATCCCAGCTGCAATATCCCACGCATTTAAATCCCAACTAACATAAGCCTGTAATTTTCCTTGGGCGACCCATGCCATAACTTGAGATGCGCAAGCAATCATACGAAGACCCCGTACTTCCGTGCACAACGCCGTGATAGCGCGGGAAGATACTATCAATGTTGATTGTTGGACGACTGGAAATCCAATATTAATTACGGATTGAGATAATGAGGGAGAAAAAGATCCTGTATTGTCAAGTTGAATTTGTTCACCATTGAGAAAACTGCCCTGATTCTTAATGGCTGTAGTCATTTCATTGAGGATGGGATTGTAAATAACTCCGACAAGAATTTCTTGTGTTTTAGGCGAAAGGACTCCTATACTGGCACAGAACATTGGAAGACCTATAGTGAAAGGAAGATATATTTGCATAAGGTAAACATGTAGAAATTTATACATCCTGTTGATACCTGTGACACTTACCAGCTTGAAAGTTTGTTGTTCCATCTGTGTTATTCAATTGGAAATAAATATCATGATGGTTTTAATAGAGGTCATGAAGATTCAAACAATGAAAGAGTCGACATAGGTTTCATGAATATATATATATATATATATATATTACTCACCAATCGGATCTACAATCCATACAAAACGTTCTCCTGTGCTTTCTTCGCTTTCCTCATTATCATTATTTTGAGAAAGTGATCTAGATAGCATACTTTCCAAAGCATGAACGCTGGCAACACTTCCAGCATCAACATCTTCTTCCCCAAGAAAAAAATCTTGTGGAAAATGTTCCATAATCACATTTTGAATCGTTGCTTGACATTCAACGTCACTAGCTGTCACTAAATCTGCTGCATTGGCTTTTGACTTTGTGGCTATCTTTCCGCTGGTGGTTTTCATGATTTCACCTGCTTGCAAAGCTGCTTCTTTGGCAACATCTAGAATATGTTGCAAATCTCGATTATGTGAGAGCATTGATGATGTTGATGGTTGTTTTGGAGGAGTGGTAGCAGAAGTACGAAGGAAGGATGTTTTTGTAGTTCGAATTGGAGATTGAAATGGAGTTCGAAATGATGTTCGTTTGTACATTTTTTGGTGTTGATTGTCTAATGGGGAATGCTCTAGCATAAATCCTGATACATGTGTTGATTGCATGCATGATTGTATCATGATGAAAGTCATGAAACGAAGTCGTCTTGGTAAGTGTGGATGAGTAAATGATATTGCTCGCCGATGTTTGTCAAAAGGTAATGCAATTGATATCATTGTGATATATGCCTTGACAGAGAATAAACTGTCGATATTCTTTCTGCTCCTCTGCAATGCGTCAAAAATGAATGAACTCGAGGAAATCAAGTGTGTCAACTATTTTATCACCTGATTATGTTATGTTCGTTTTATCATGTCGTGAGTCGTGATGAATGTAAGAAAAGTACGTAAGAAGTTGGTACTACATAGAGGAAAACAGTACAATTCATTATTGTTTGGATGAACTGAATATTTTTGCATTGATGAGTGGAACGACAATGGCGTCAATACACCTTCGAAGATTGGCAACGATATCATCCCCCAAATATTCAAAATCATCAGCATATTATTTACCACAATTTTCGTATTCTTCTAAAAAAATATCTTTTATATATCAAAATCCTCTCCTCCGGCAGTTTTCGACGGAACCTCCTTCCAAAGCTGACAAAACACTCTCCATAGCGATTGTTGGGACGGGTCCCTCCGGTTTTTACACAGCCAAATATCTTCAATCTGCCATCCATTCCTATAATAAAGAATATCTATCGGAACATGATAATCATGTATCATTAAAGATGGATATGTTGGATTTACTTCCAACAACCTATGGGCTTGTTCGCAGTGGTGTTGCTCCAGATCATCCAGAGGTTAAGAATGTTCAAAATGATTTTCAATCCTTATTTGAGGACTCTGAAAATTACAACATGGAATTTTTTGGTAATGTCAACCTAGGCAGTAAAGATCTTTCGCTATCCGAATTACGAAATTTGTATGATGCTGTTATTTTAGCATATGGGTGCCAATCCGATAAAAAACTTGGAATTGTAGGAGAAGACCTCCGGGGAGTTTTATCCGCCAGAGAATTTGTGAATTGGTACAATGGTGAGATTATTATGTTTCATTGTCTTTCTTTTTATTGTTCATGCAGTTTCATTGTTTTATAAATTTATTACTTTCAATTCTAATGTTTACAATATTTTGAACACAGGTCATCCTCATTTCACTCATTTAGGATCCAAAATAGTGGAAAGTATCTCTCCAAATCCTATAACAAAGAAAGTTGCGGTGATCGGACAAGGAAATGTAGCATTGGATTGTGCACGAATTTTGGCAAAGGGAGGATCCGGACTCTTTCATACGGATTTAGCTTCCCATACTTTACCTATCCTACAAGACGGAGTGAAAGAAACTATAGTTCTTGGCCGAAGAGGTCATGTACAAGGTGCATTTACCATCAAAGAACTACGTGAACTTACTAAGCTTCAAAAAGAGGGACACAATACAGATTTTGTGGTAAGAACGGAAGAGCTAGATCAAGGAGCAACAGAATCTACCTTAGAAGAGTTGAAGTCTCCTACTGCAAGACCAAAGGTTCGCATTGACAAACTATTGCGAGATGCTGCAAAGAATATTGCCAAAGGCTCCGGTAAGTTACTATTTGCAAATACTACAGGTCGGAATGTCATTTGATTCTCATATGAGGAACTCCATTCTTTTTCATAGAAAAGCAAGTATCACTACGATTTCTATTGAATCCAATAAAATTCATTCCAAGTGATGATGATCCATCTCGATTAGGATCTATTCTCTGCGAAAAAACAAAGTTAGAGGGAGAACCTGGAAAACAAATCGCTGTAGGAACAGGTGAATTTGAAACCATAAATGCCGACATGGTATGTCTCAGGAAATTTATTTGATATTCTTTTCTGTTTTATTGCAGTCTCTCATATTTGTGAATTCCAAATATTTTGGACCTACGATGCGTTTTATCCTTTATGAAATAGGCTCTTATTAGCATTGGTTATAAAGGTGTGCCATTGATGGATCTTGAAGAAAAGGCCTTTGATAGTAGATTGGGTATCATCAAAAATGTTCGTGGTAAAGTATTGAGTGACGATTCGACTTCAAATCATGACTTATATGTAAGTGGTTGGTTGAAAAGAGGTCCAAGTGGGATCATCGGTACCAATATTGCAGATGCAAAGGATACAGTAGCAACCATCATGGCAGATTTGAAGCATTTACTGAACAATTCGAAACTAGATCAAAATGACAATCGTACAAGTTCTTCGGACATGCAACTAGGCCGAGAAGGTCTTGTTCATATGTTGACAGGACGGAATGTAGAATTTATAAATTGGAAGGAATATGATAAAATAGATCAGGCAGAAATGGATCAAAACAGGTTACGGAGTGAATTACAACCACGAGAAAAATTCACTTGTACAAAGGAAATGGTGTCGATTGCAAGAGAAGCAAAAAAGTAATAATTTTTCTTTTAATCTCTGTTCTATCAATACTGTAGCATGATGTATCAACCTCAGATTACTTTCTTTTTCATTTGTACAGTTCCTCGCAAAATTGTTGTCTCGAAACAAAAATATCGGAAGAAGGCATGACTAAATAATTCAAGAGTCGGAATGGCATATATAGGAAGAATGAAGATAGACTGCATTGCATTCCGTAACGTCGCACAACAGGTAATGCTGACACTAAGGTGTCAAGTCCAATAATATTATTGTACGCAAACCATCAAGGTCCCACATCTTTTTCTAAATTGGAATGCAACAGATTGTTGTCAATTTTGTTTACTTGAAGTTAAATTCTTTACGACGCATCAATCAAATTCATATGAGTTCTCATATAAATTCATTTAGGCCTTATTTTTGGAAAAGTAAGACATACGGAGACATAGAAGATATCTTATCAAATAGGGAAAAGAATTCTTTTGTTGGATACCTTTTCGACAGAATAGACAAAAGGTAGTAATGGCGCTATTCTATACATATCTCACCGTAAGTATTTTTTAATTAAGCTGAAGAATGCGAACTCTATCCGAACTCTATTCCATGCAATTTATGAATTTTTACTTAGAGAAGATGTTGACACCAAAGTCTTTTCGACTATTTTTCTACGAATCTGTACCGTTTTATATTCTATTTCTACGTGTCGTACGCAGCTAATCATAGATTCAGTAGAATATCCAAAAATACCAATATCTCGGGCTGTAGTATGCACCTACATATGGCGAAGAACCAGAAACTGCTGCATCGTACGTTCTCTCCAATACTGTCTCAATAAATGCCACACATCACTTTCCTATTCTCATTCTCACAAAAAAAAAAAAGAACTCTATTTTCTCATCACTTTTACTTATTGTTGATATATATTCAAAATGAAATTTTCCGGACTCGTCTTCTTCCTTAACATTCTGCAAACGACTGCCTTCAGCGCTAGGGCACCCAAGAGTGAGTAATCTCATGGCATTCTAGAAATAAATGACTGTATGGTGTCTTATAATTTTATCAATTTCAACTCATGTGCGTCGTATTGTAGAATCCAATTTGGGGACTGTTGAAGTGACTGGCGAGGTTTTGCTTTCACCTGTGGAACTTCCCCCTCAAGTCCAAGCTATCGAAATTGCTCATGGAGCATGGAAGTCGCAAGCGATGAGATCTTTCGTTTCGACAGGTCTAGCGGATAGCATGGGATCACTTTGTCAAGATGGAAAATTTGTATCCACGTCCAAAATCTCCGAAAAAAGTAGCACTAAAGCAGATCCTACATACCGCTTGCTTCGTTTCTTGGCGACCTTTGATGTTGTCGTTGAAAATGATAAGCATGAATTTACACTTGGACCTGTTGGTGAAGTATGTGTGAAATCTCACCCTAATTCGGTAGCCAATGTTATTCTTTGGGAAGCAAGCGAGACATGTAACCGTCCATGGCTGTTTATGGATGACTTTCTCCAAGAAAATCAGCCAGTTGTGAAAGAAGCGTTTGGGACAGAAGATTACTATAGCTTCATTGTGGGTACTGGAAAGCCATTTGCAGAGTTCCAATCGGCAATGACCCATTTCTCCAACGAAGAGGGTATGTTCCTCAAAACACCTTTCATCTCGCCAACATTTGATTTGAGTTCCTATGATACCATCTGTGATCTAGGGTGTGCCGAAGGTGCCGCGGCCCTAGCAATGAATGAACGGTATCCCAATGCTAACTACATTCTAGCAGATTTGCCAGAAAGTGTTGCTCGTATTGAAGAGTCTTCCTTACCATCTAATTTTGAAACAGCTGGAATTGATTTCCTACAGTCAGTTCCAAAGGCAGATGCCTATTTCCTCAAGCATGTCATTCACAATTCGGACGATGCAAAAACGAAGAAGATTTTTGAGAATATTCAAATTGCAAATCCAGAGGCTCGTATTTTTGTAGCCGAGTTTGGACCTATGACTGGTCCCAATGTGCCACATCTGGCAAAAGGCTTTGATTTACACATGGGACTTCATTTCGGTGCCGCCGAACGTACACAAGAACAGTATGATAAACTTTGGATGAGTAATGGACTTGAATTGGTACAAATTCATATGTTAGGTGGAGGTGCGCTTCCCTTGTATGTACAAGAACTAAAGGCTTCCACTCTCAAGCCTTAAAATGATAGTGGTAATGGTTTGATTATATATATATGTGGAATAGGATTTGAAATAGATCAATATAATTAATTGTAACATTTTGCATTATTTTAGAATAGACAAATAAATGTATAGGAATTCATTCATGTCAATGACGAAAGTTTCTTTCGTATACATTGCAACTTCGATTTGGGAACATGGTTCAAAAAATCGGGCGTTTTCGTATTGGCAATGACGTTGGTCGTGATTGGACGGCCCATCATATAGTCCTTCACATACCCATCCAGGAGACCTTTCCGAGACAGCAATACATATTCATCCTTTTCAACATCTAATAAATGAAGTATTCCATCCTTCCGTAATATACGAAAAGTATTCATATATAAACGCCTCCGTTGAGTATTGAGAAATGATTTGGACAATGATATTTCCTCCTTCTCATTATCATTTTCATCATCCTTCTCACTACTACTATTTGGGATGTGGTTGTCTGGATGATTGTGAGTCTTGGAGAATTTGTTTGTAATCATATCCATGGCAACGTTCAGAAGATGTTCGTTTTGAAGAATATGTGAATATAAAAAATAAAATGGTTGCATTTGGACACTCCGAGGAGCATTGGGATGTGATAACCTTCGGCGTTTCTTGGAAGGAGTGTTCTGACTTGGAGGATTATTTAAGTGAGTGTCATGTGGATGTTCCTTCCAGGATGTTTCTTCCAATCGAACTAAATACTGCAACAAGGCATCACGGAATTCAAATGTAGGATCCATGGGTTCCGGTGTCGCAACGCAATGACAATACAGGAGTTGATCTTGGTATTCCAAATGATGACAAGGACAGGAGGAAGGTGAGACACGATGACAATAGGAGAGGGAGGAAGGATGAGTCGTTCGAAGAAAATCACCATTGGCAATCATGGATTGGATACGAGGTCCCATCAAGGCTACCATATCAGCACCTGTGGGGATTTTCGTAAGTGGTCGCACGGAATCATCATGGTCGTCCTCCATATTTATATCGTTATCCGGATGTTCCATAGAGTCTGCTGCATTGTGCAACGATACTGATTCTTGAGAAGGAAGACCCATCAAAATACGTTTCCGAAATTGAATCGCTTCTAACCAATGCACTGCTTCCGCATCCCACTCCCATCGATGATGAATTTTTTCATAAGTCGTCACATGAATTTCTCTCACATAATGATGATGATGATGTTGTCGTAACGGATCCAGATCAAGGCATTTGAGTTTCCCACGAATTTTGAGAAGATCTCCTAATTGAATCTGTTTCTTTTTGGGAGAATAGGGTGTCACCCATATAGGTTCTCCCAAAGGAGTCATACTTGTACTGGGTACTGGAATACTAGGAAGATAATAATTGGAATGGGGATTCTCACAATCATCTTCCCAAGTAAGACAATCGATGAATCCAGTTCCATCATCGACTATCATCAATATCGCACCATTGGATCGATGTGTGATAGTTACTACTACACCGACTAATTCACATCGTGTTACAGGAACAATTACTTTTTGGGGTGATAAGGATGGTGATGATTCGTTCGAATGATGATTGGTATTATTTTTAGATCTATATTCATCATATTGTTTTGGTTGTGGCTGTGTCGTTTTTGGTTGTTTCCAATCTTCCTCCTTTGTTGTGTGTGGAACTGCGAATGATTCTGTGTCTGTCTTGGTTTTATCTACAATTGGTGGCAAATCATGGGCATACCCGACATAACAATTGACACCATTGATCACTTCGAGAGCATGGATATCTTGATTGAGCATTGGCACATAGGTCCAAAAATGGGGAGAGAGACCCAATAAATGGTGCTGCGTACTCTCCAGTGTCATGATGCTTTGCATTCCATCCACTACTTTCTCCATTCATCCATTCATCAGATATATCATTATCATTATCATGATTATGGTTGTTCCACATTGGAGAGTTGGGAGTGGGTCATGTTCAGATGTTGTAGTGTACGACGTATGTAGGATATTTATTCATAGTATAGTGTAATAACCTCTCACTCTATTTAAATCAATCTGGTTATCACCCTATATCAGGTTATAGAGCCCGTTAATCGCTCGGAGCGAT